>Ga0209643_1000074_pt1 | contig 262130 bp, 262 predicted proteins | sample AutmiccBRH37_all_FD_187383 | JGI IMG/M metagenome (GOLD analysis project Ga0209643, IMG submission 187383) | Deep subsurface microbial communities from Mt. Terri, Switzerland - Autotrophic microbial communities BRH/37_all (SPAdes) (version 2) | ecosystem: Environmental > Aquatic > Deep... | reverse complement strand
GGCTCGCCCGCCATATCGCGTCGCTCCTGCACCTCGCGGACCGCCTCGATGGCGGCGATCGCAGCCGACAACGCCTCCTCCACCTGCTCGGCGCAGGCCTCGCCGTCGATCGGGAAGATCGCGAGCATCCCGTCGCCGACGAACTTCACGATCTCGCCGCCGAAGCGCTCCACCGCGGCGCCGACGCAGCCGAAGAAGTCGTTCAGCATGTCGATCACGGCGTCGCGCGACAGCCGCTCCGACGCCGCCGTGAAGCCGCGGATGTCGCAGTACCAGAGCACAGCGGAGATCGTCTCCCCGTCGCCGCGCAGGATCCGGCCCTGGAGGACGTGCTCGCCGGTGCGATGGCCGAGATAGGTGTCGAGCAGCGTCGCGGTGAGCCGTCGCGCGGCATGGATCTCGAACACCATCCCGAGCAGCGGCATCAACGTGTCGATGATGTTGATGCACCCGTCCGAGAAGCCGCCGGGGTTCTTGGTCGCCCAGACCGCGGCCTGGGACTGGCCTCGGCCGAACGCCATGGGAAGCGCGTAGTAGTCGGTGTAACCCTCCTCGACCAGTTCCCGGAGGATCGGGAAGTCCAGTTCTGGATCGGGGCCGACCAGCCGGCGGCGGATGGTCTCGCCATGCTCGTAGATGCGGAAGAAGGGGCTCTCGCGGTACTGGCGGTCGATGGTTTCCGACCGCTCGATGCCGGTCTCGATCGCCGCGCCCTCGTTCAGGCGCCACGAATAGGTATAGGCGAGTAGCTGGGGATGGATCGTCGCCATGTTGATCGTGATGCGGTCGACAGGCACCCCGATCCCGTTCAATCGCACCGCGAGTGCATCGAGAAAGGCGCGACCCGTATCCAGCAGCCGGCCCTCGCGCAGGACCCAGTCCACGATTTCCGAAGGATGGCCCGTCGCGGCACACAATGCCGTGACCGCCGCGCTGTACGCATCGGTCTTTTGGCTCAAATCCCCACTCCTGCGGCAGGACCCGCCGCTCATATTCCTTCTTGCGGCAGATGCGTGCTTGCTTTCTGATAGTAAAGGGGAACGTTCAGGATGGAACGGGCAGCGAAGAATGCCCGACCGACCTGCCGAGATTGTTTGACAGGATGACCGCTCCCAATGGGCCGGGCACCGATCGTGACTGTTCGCGAAGGTCCCGGACCGACGCGGCTGCGCCGCGGCAGGACTGTCGGGATCCTGCCGGATCGACGAAGCCGTGTGCATGGCATCAGCCCGACACGGTAACCGTGCACGCAGCACGGAGCCGATCCAGCGGAGCGCACCGAGAGATGATGAAATATCAGCAGGAGACCGGGGCAATCACCCAGCACGACGTGCCGGTGGTGGTCAAATGGTACAACACGACAAAGGGCTTCGGCTTCGTCCAGTTCGACGACGGCAGCCCGGACGCCTTCCTTCACATTTCCGTGGTCCAGCAGAGCGGCCACGACGACCTGCCGGAGGGAACGCGGCTGGTCTGCGACATCAGCGACGGCCGCAAGGGGCCGCAGGTCGCCTCGATCGTCCGCGTCGAGGAACTGGGGCGTCCCCAGAGCCGGGGCACGGATGCCGGCGGCCCGCGGCGAACCGCGGCACCGGGCGCAGCGTCGGGCGAGACGATCGAAGGAACGGTGAAGTTCTTCAACATCGACAAGGGGTTCGGCTTCGTCACCCCGGACGGTGGCGGCAAGGACGTCTACATCTCGGCGCGCACCCTGGAACGCCTGGGCGTGACCGGCCTGGAACCCCAGCAGCGCGTGCGCCTCTCCGCCCGCATGGGGCAGAAGGGCCCGATGGCGGACCGCATCGAACTGCTCTGACCTTGCGGAGCCGCCCCCCGGCCGGCCTGTGGCGGGCATTACTGCCCGCCTCCGGCCGCTTGCGGCTATGATGGGTCCGGTCCGTCACCCAGGCTGTACCCGTGACCCGTTGGCTGCAGATCGTCCTGCCCCTGTTGTTCCTGCTCGGCGCCGCCGCCCTGCGGGCGCTCGATCCGGGGGCGGTGGCGGATCTGCGCCTCAAGGTCTTCGACAACTACCAGCGCGCCGAACCGCGGCCCTATGAGGCGGTGCCGGTCACCGTCGTCGACCTGGACGACGATACGCTGGCGAAGAACGGCCAGTGGCCGTGGCCGCGCACGCTCCTCGCCGACCTGATCGCACGCCTGCAGGAGCAGGGGGCGGCGACGATCGCCCTCGACATCGTGCTGTCCGAGCCCGACCGGACATCGCCTTCGGCGGTGCTGGCGCTCTGGCCGGACCTGCCCGAGACACGCGCCCTGCGCGACCTCGTCCGGAACGGTCGCCTGCTCGACCACGACAGCGCCCTCGCCCGGGCGATCGAAGGCGCACCCGTCGTGGTCGGCTTCGCCCAGGCGGACGGCACGACCGCCGCCGCGCCGCTGCGCAAGGCCGGCATGGCGGCTCTGGGGTCCGATCCCTCGCCCCACCTGCTGCACTATCGGGGCGCGGTGCCGACGCTGGAGGCGATCGGCCGGGCGGCGGCGGGCAGCGGCGCCGTGGGTGTGGCACCGGAACCCGACGGCATCATCCGACGCATCCCGCTGCTGATCAGCTATGACGGCAAGGTCTTCCCCGCCCTCGGCGCCGAGGCGCTGCGCGTCGCCATGGGGGCCAGCACCTATGTCGTGAAATCCGCCGGCGCCAGCGGCGTGGTGTCGTTCGGCGAGGCGACCGGGATCAGCGAGATCCGCATCGGCGACGCGATCGTGCCGACGGACCCGTCCGGCAGGATCTGGCTCTACGATACGGGCCCGGTGCCGCAGCGCTCGGTCCCGGCATGGCGGATTCTCGACGGCAGCGCGCCTGCCGACAGGATCGAAGGTCACATCGTGCTGATCGGCACCAGCGCCGCCGGCCTCAAGGACATCCGGCCGAGCCCGCTCGACCCGGCCGCACCCGGGGTGGTGCTCCAGGCGCAGCTGATCGAGCAGATCCTGACGGGACGCTATCTGCAGCGGCCGGACTGGGCCGACGGTGCCGAGTTCCTGTTCCTCCTCCTGCTCGGCGGCATCGTCCTCTGGATCACGGCGCTGCGCCGCGCCAGCGCCGCCTGGGCGGCTTCGATCGCGGCGATCGGCATCGGGGCGGCCCTCGGAGCGTCCTGGTTCGCGTTCACGTCCGTCGGCATGCTGCTCGACCCGATCTACCCCGCGATCGCCGTGCTCGGCGTGCACATCTCCTCGTCGCTGCTGCGCTACCTCAGGACGGAGCAGGAGAAGCATCAGATCAGACGGGCCTTCTCGCACTACATGGCGCCGGCACTCGTCGAGCGGATCGCGGAGGACCCCAAGCTGCTGAAGCTCGGCGGCGAGATGCGCGAGATCACCATCCTGTTCTGCGACATCCGCGGCTTCACCAGCATCTCGGAGCAGTTCTCCGCGGAAGAGCTGACGCACCTGATCAATCGCTTCCTGACGCCGATGACCGATACGATCCTGGAGACCGGCGGGACGATCGACAAGTATATGGGCGACTGCATCATGGCCTTCTGGAACGCCCCGCTGGACGATCCGGAGCATCAGCGGCACGCCTGCGAGGCGGCACTCGCCATGCACATGCGCCTCGAGGCCTTGAACCGGGAACTGAACGAGGAAGCCGTCGCCGCCGGACGGCCGCCGATCGCCCTGCACGTCGGGATCGGCCTCAACACCGGCATCTGCTGCGTCGGGAACATGGGATCCGCCCAACGCTTCGACTATTCGGCGCTGGGCGACGACGTGAACCTCGCGTCGCGGCTCGAAGGCCAGTGCAAGACCTACGGCGCCGCGACAATCCTGGGAGCGAGCACCCAGGAAGCCGTGGCGGACCGTTTCACGACGCTGGAACTCGATCTGATCCAGGTCAAGGGCAAGAAGGAGCCGGAGCGCATCCACGCTCTGCTGCCCTCACCGCCCCCCGGCGAAGCGCCCGCCTTCGCCACGTTCGCGGCGCATCATGCGGCGATGCTCGCAGCCTACCGCGAACGGCGCTGGGAGGACGCACTCGCACGCATCGCAGAGAGCCGTCCCGAGGCCGAGCGTTTCCGGCTGGGCGACCTCTACGCCGAGTTCGAGGCGCGGATCGCCGCCTTCCAGACCAACCCGCCCCCGCCCGACTGGAACGGCGTCCACGTCTCGCTCAGCAAGTGAGGCCCTGCAGGTGAGACGGGGTGCCGCCCCGCCGGGCGCAACGGCGCGTCAGTCGGCGGTCTCCCGCTGGCTGCCGGCCTTGGCGGCCAGGGAGGCGGCGAGAAAGTCGTCGATGTCGCCGTCCAGAACGGCGGTCGGGTTGCCCTTCTCCACGCCGGTCCGCAGGTCCTTGACCATCTGGTAGGGCTGCAGGACGTAGGACCGGATCTGGTGGCCCCAGCCGATGTCGGACTTGCCGGCCTCGATCGCCTGGGACTCCGCCTCGCGCTTCTGCAACTCCGCCTCGTAGAGCCGCGCGCGGAGCATCTCCATGGCGCGGTCGCGGTTCTGGTGCTGCGACCGCTCCGTCTGGCAGGCCACGACGATGCCGGACGGCAGATGGGTCATGCGCACGGCGCTGTCCGTCTTGTTGACGTGCTGGCCGCCGGCGCCGGACGCCCGATAGGTGTCGATCCGCAGGTCCTTGTCGAGGATCTCGATCTCGATGTCCTCGTCGACCACGGGATAGATCCAGACGGACGCGAAGCTGGTCTGGCGCCTCGCCTGGGAGTCGAACGGCGATATGCGCACCAGCCGGTGGACGCCGCTCTCGGTCTTGAGCCAGCCGTAGGCGTTGTCGCCGGACACGCGAATGGTCACCGACTTGAGACCCGCCTCTTCGCCGGGGCTCTCCTCTATCAGTTGGGTCTTGTAGCCGCGCGCCTCCGCCCAGCGGGCATACATGCGCAGCAGCATCTCGGCCCAGTCCTGCGCCTCGGTGCCGCCGGCGCCGGCGTGGATCTCGACGAACGCGTCGTTGGCGTCGGCCTCGCCGGACAGCAGGCTGGCGAGGCGCGACCGCTGCGACCGCGCATGCAGGTCGCGCAGGGCCTGCTCGGCTTCGTCTACGATGCTCTGCTCGCCCTCGGCTTCGCCCAGTTCGATCAGGTCGATGTTATCGGCCAGCCCCTGCTCGAGAGCCTTGGTGTCGCGCACCGCCGCCTCCAGCCGGGTCCGCTCGCGCATGACCTTCTGGGCCGCTGTGGGGTCGTTCCACAGATCGGGACGCTCGGCCTCGGCATTCAGCTCGTCGAGGCGGACGACTGCATTATCCCAGTCAAAGATGCCTCCGGATCAGGGCGATGGCATCGCGGATCTCGTCGACCAGGGCCTGAATTTCGGGACGCATCGGACGCAAGGCTCCAACTGGGATGAGGGGGAACGGGCGCGAACCGATGACGGATCGCGCCCGCGAAATCAATAGAGACCCTGAAGGCTCGGGCTCGGCGCCGGGGCGGAGCGTGCCGGCGGCGGCGCTCCACCACCACCGCCGCCACCGCCGCCGCTACGCGACGGCGGATAGAGGCGCTGCGGATCGTAGGGCGCCGCCGCACCGGGCGTCGGCGTCGCGGGGGCGGGCTGGCCGTAGCCGGGCGCATCCCAGCCGCCATACGCGGCGGGCTGACGATCGTAGCTGCCCGCATACTGCCCCTGCGGGTAGAAGCCGGGATCCGGACCGATGCCGTATTGCGGCGCCGTCATCTCCATCGTGTCGCCGATGACCGGCCCGCGCCAGCGCGGCTCGGTGCCGGGCTTGAACGCTTCGAGGATCACGTCGCCGGCGCCGGGCTCGGGCGGCAGACCTGTGGAACGGCTGATGCGGACCAGCTTCGCGCCGGGAGGCACCGGGAACGGCGAGGAGGGCATGAACTCCAGCGCCTCCTGCATGAACTCCTTGAAGACCGGAGCGGCCACGCTCGACCCGGTCTCGCGCGGGCCGAGGGTGCGCGGCGTGTCGAAGCCGACATAAACCCCGACGACCAGACTGGTCGAGAAGCCGACGAACCAGGAGTCGAACGAATCGTTCGTCGTCCCCGTCTTGCCCGCCAGCGGATGACCGGGGATGCGCACGCGCGTGGCAGTGCCGCGCTCGATGACGCCCTGCATCATGGACGTCACCTGGTAGATGCTCACGGGATCGGCCAGCTGCTCGCGCATGGCGATGATCGGCGGCACCTGGGCGGACCGGGCGAAGGCGCCGCTGCAGCCGTCGCAGGAACGGTCGTCGTGGCGATAGATCGTCCGGCCGGTCCGATCCTGCACCCGGTCGATGAGGCTCGCCTCGATCTGCTTGCCGCCGTTGGCGATCTCGCCGTAGGCATTGGTCAGGCGCAGGAGCGTCGTCTCGCCCGCGCCCAGCGACATGGACAGGACGCGCGGCATCTTGTCGAAGATGCCGAAGCGCTCGGCATACGCGGCCACCTTGTCGATGCCGATGTGCTGGGCGAGGCGGATCGTCATCAGGTTGCGCGACTTCTCCAGGCCGGTCCGCATGGTGACGGGACCGAGCGTGTCGCCGGCATAGTTCTTGGGCCGCCAAACTCCGAGTCCGGGCCCCTGGTTGAACTCGATTGGCGCGTCGAGAATGATCGTGGCGGGCGTGAAGTCCGATTCCAGGGCCGCCAGATAGACGAACGGCTTGAACGCCGAACCCGGCTGGCGCTTCGCCTGGGTCGCGCGGTTGAACTGGCTGCGATCCGGGCTGAAGCCGCCGACCAGCGCCAGCACCCGGCCGGTCTGCGGATCGAGCGCCACGAGGCCGCCGTCGACGGCCGGGATCTGGCGCAGCGCGAAGGCGCCCTGCCCCTTCGCCTCGACCGCAACGACGTCGCCGGCCGAAAGAACGTCGGAGGGACGGCGCGGCGGCGCGCCGACGCGCTCGCCCTCGAGCCAGGGCCGCGCCCAATTCATCTCGTCGAACGGGATCGTTCCGCTGCGGCCGTCGTCGAGGCCGACCGTCGCCCCGCCGCCGTCCACGGACAGAACCACGGCCAGTTCCCAGTCGCCCAGCGACGGCAGGCGCGGAATCCCGGCGAGCCGCTCCTGCCAGCCGGGCCCGGCGGAGATCTGTGCGATCGGCCCCCGCCAGCCGTGGCGGCGGTCGTAATCGATCAGGCCGTCCCGCAGCGCCTTCTCGCCGAGGCGCTGCATCCGCATGTCCAGGGTCGAGCGCACCGACAGGCCGCCCTCGTAGAGCGCCTTGTCGCCGAAGCGGGCAACGATCTCGCGCCGTACCTCTTCGGAGAACCAGGGGGCGGTGACGTACTCAGTATCGTCGCGCTTGTGAACCTCGAGCGGCTGAGCCCATGCCGCCTCCGCCTGGCTGCGATCGATGCGGCCGTCCTCCAGCATCCGATCGATGACCCAGTCGCGTCGATCCCTCGCCGCCTTGTTACGGCTGACGGGGTTGTAGTTGTTCGGTGCCTTCGGCAGGGCGGCGAGGAACGCCGCCTCGGCCAGGGTGACGTCGTCGAGCGACTTGTTGAAATAGTTCATCGCCGCAGCGGCCACGCCGTAGGAGCCGTAGCCGAGATAGATCTCGTTCAGATAGAGCTCGAGGATGCGTTCCTTGGAGAGCGCCTGCTCGATCCGGAAGGCCAGCAAGGCTTCCTTGATCTTGCGGTCGACGGAAACCTCGTTCGTCAGCAGAAAGTTTTTCGCGACCTGCTGCGTGATGGTCGAGCCGCCCACCGGCCGCCGGCCGGACGCGATGTGGACGAGGTTGGTGACCATCGCGCGCGCCACGCTGGAGACGTCGATGCCCGGATGCTCGAAGAAGTTCTTATCCTCGGCGGCGAGAAAGGCGTCGACGATCGACTGCGGGATGACGTCGATCGGCACGAAGAGGCGGTGCTGCGTTGCATACTCGGCGAGCATTCGGCCGTCGCCCGCATGCACGCGCGTCGTGACCGGCGGCTCATAGTCGGCCAGCTGGGCATAGTCCGGGAGATCGTCGCCGTAGCGCTGCACCACCATGTAGGCGGCAACGACGGTAGCGATCCCCAGGAACAGGAAGACCGTAAACAGTATGCGCAGGAACCTTGCCATCTCGCGCTTCCAGCCGGGGATGGTGACAGCCGCACGTCGGCGACGTCGCCAACATAATGCTATTTGCGTCGATGACGAGGCAAAGCGGGCGACCGGGGGCGATCAGGAGCGTCCGAAGCTGCCCTTGTGTGAGAAATAGGCATCCGTTGCGCGGACGATGGCGCCCATCAGCTTACGCCGGTAGGCCGCATCGCGCAGGAGGCGCTCCTCGTCGCGGTTCGACATGTAGCCGAGTTCCACGAGGACAGAGGGGATGTCCGGCGCCTTCAGCACCGCGAAGCCGGCGAAGCGGTGCGTCTTCGGAAGCAGCGTGACCGCCTCACGAAGGTTTGAAACCAGCATGCCCGCATACTGGGCGGAGAGGTTCATCGTCTCGCGCTGGGCGAGGTCGATCAGGATGTCGACCACCTCGCGGCTTTCCGCCGACAGGTCGACTCCCGCGATGAGATCCGCTTTGTTCTCGCGCTGCGCCAGCGCCGCCGCCTCCTTGTCCGAGGCGGTCGCCGAGAGGGTGTAGACCGACAGGCCGCGCGTCGCCGCGCTGGGATGCGAATCCGCATGGAGCGAAATGAAGAGCTCCGCGCCGCCGTGGCGAGCGGTCGCGACCCGCTCACGCAACCTCAGAAAGGTGTCGTCGGAACGCGTCATGACGACCTTGTACCGGCCGGTCGCCTCCAGCTGGCGCCGCAGTTCGCGCGCCGCGGCGAGCGTGACGTTCTTCTCGAAGGTCCCGCGCACGCCGATAGCGCCCGGATCCACGCCGCCGTGGCCCGCATCGATCGCCACGACGCGCATCGCCGGCCGGCGGACGACCGGCATGGCCGGTGCGATCGAGGCGGTCTGCACCGGTGCGGCCGCGGCGACCCGGCTTTCGGATCCGCCGGCGAGCGGCTCGATGTCGACGACGAGCCGGTGGCCGTGCTCGGCGTTGGGCGGCAGCATGAACGCATCCTGCACCCTGACCGGCTGGCCCAGATCGAACACCACCCGGGACGTGCCTGGCCGGAAAAGGCCGTGCCGGAGGCCCGTGACGACGCCGAGGCCGACCTCCGCCTCCGCCACACTCCAGGCCAGTTCCGGCAGGTCGAGGACGACGCGGTGCGGGTTCGCCAGCGTGAACAGGCGATAGGTGACGGGCTCGGACAGGTCGAGGACGACGCGCGTGCTCGACGCCTGATCGCCGACGCGCACCGCCGTAACCTCGGGGACAGCCTGCGCCGCCCCCGCTCCCAGCAAGCCGGCGAGCAGAACCAGACAACCCAGGAGCCGTGAAAAACGCCTCATGGCACGACCGCTTTTAACGTAGCGCGCGAATAGTGCTCGCGTAAGGCTCGGGATTCAATGACGAATGTGCATTCCGGCAGTTTTTGGGCCAGATCCGTGTTCGCGGTTGTGACACGTGCCGCATGTGGCTATGTTACGCGTCGCGAGTCGCACAGGTGTTCGAATCGCAGCCAAAGCCGGAGCGGCAGCGCGGAAGCGGCAGCACGGCAGCCCCTCGATTCGGATGGAGAGCTGCTGCGCGCCCCTGGCGCCGAAATCCAGGCGGGCCGCTCCCGTCGAGGTCACCCCCATCTGCCGGTCCCGGGTGTAGCGCGCGCATGAATTCGAGTCAGAGCAGTCGTCCGACGCCGCCACGGCCTTGTGCCGCAGGCGCCGGACGCGGCACGACTCGCAGCCGCGATCTCACGCCGGCCATGTCCTTGGCGCTCTGTCGCCCTCCCGGACCGGCCCCGGAGAAAGAAACGTATGACAAAGCGTATGCTGATCGACGCGACGCAGCCGGAAGAAACCCGCGTCGTCGTGCTCGATGGTGAACGCGTAGACGATTTCGACTACGAGTCGTCGGCGCGAAAGACCCTCAAGGGCAACATCTATCTCGGCAAGATCACCCGCGTCGAGCCGTCGCTCCAGGCGGCCTTCGTCGAGTATGGCGGCAACCGCCACGGCTTCCTGCCGTTCAACGACATCCACCCCGACTATTATCGGATTCCGATCGCCGACCGCGAGGCGCTGATCGACGACGCCGATCAGGACGAAGACGCGGACGTCGAAGAGATCGCGGCCGAAGCCGGCGACGACGCCGTGCATGCCGAAGCGGACGAGGACGGCGAGGACGCCGAGCCGATCGAGACCGTCGGCGGCGCCGAGGACGAAGTCGAGGACGCCCCGCGCGCCCGGCCCCGGATGCGCCGGCACTACAAGATCCAGGAAGTGATCAAGCGCCGCCAGATCATCCTGGTGCAGGTCACCAAGGAGGAACGCGGCAACAAGGGCGCAGCCCTGACCAGCTACATCTCGCTGGCCGGCCGCTATTGCGTGCTGATGCCGAACGCCGTGCGCGGCGGGGGCATTTCCCGCAAGATCACCAACGTCGCCGACCGCCGCCGCCTGAAGGAAGTCATCGACTCGCTCGACGTGCCGGAGGGCATGGGCGTGATCCTGCGCACCGCCGGCATGGAGCGGACGAAGCCCGAGATCCGGCGCGACTACGACTTCCTGCTGCGCGTCTGGGACGAGATCCGCGAGAAGACGCTGAGTTCGCGCGCACCGGCGCTGATCTACGAGGAAGCGAGCCTCATCAAGCGCGCCATCCGCGACACCTACAGCCAGGACATCGACGAGATCCTGGTCGAGGGCGACACGGCGTACCGGGCCGCGCGCGAGTTCATGAACGCGCTGATGCCGACGCACGTGGACCGCGTGACGGCCTACAAGGACCCCTCGGCGCACATCTTCCCGCGCTTCGGGGTCGAGAGTCAGCTCGACGCGCTGCACTCGCATACGGTGCGGCTGCGCTCCGGCGGGTACATCGTGCTCAACGCGACCGAGGCCCTGGTCGCGATCGACGTGAACTCCGGCCGCGCGACGCGCGAGCGTCACATCGAGGAGACGGCGGTCAAGACGAACCTGGAGGCAGCGGACGAGATCGCCCGCCAGCTCCGCCTGCGCGATCTCGCCGGCATCGTCGTCATCGACTTCATCGACATGGAGGACCGCCGCAACAATTCGGCGGTCGAGCGTCGCCTGAAGGAGGCGCTCAAGAACGACCGCGCGCGCATCCAGATGGGCCGCATCAGCCAGCTCGGCCTGGTGGAGCTCTCCCGCCAGCGCCTGCGGCCAAGCCTGTTCGAGACCAGCATGGTCGTCTGCCCGACCTGCGCCGGCCACGGCTCGGTGCGGTCGGTCGAGTCGACCGCGCTCTACGTGTTTCGCTCGATCGAGGAGGATGCGCTGAAGCGGCGCAATGCCGAGGTCGCGGTCTACGTGCCGACGCCGGTCGCCCTCTACATCCTCAACCATAAGCGCCATGCGCTGCACGATCTCGAGCGTGCCAACGCACTGCGGATCATGATCGAGTGCGACGACGGGCTGGTCGGCCCGGCCTTCCGCATCGAGCAGACGCGCGTGATCGAGCCGGTCATCGAGGCCACCTATGAGACGGTCGGCGACGACGAGGATCTGGCGGAGGCGGAAGAGATCGCCGCGATCGCGGCGCCGACGCCCGTCGCGGCCTCCGCCCCGGAAGAACCGGCCGAGCGGCCGGCCCGGGCGGAAGCCGAGGAAGACGCTGACAGCGCGGGCGCGGCGAAGCGGCGCCGCCGCGGACGCCGCGGCGGACGCCGGCGCGGTGGACGCCGCCCCGAGGGCGAAATCGGCACGACCGAGGCGACCACGGGCGACGGCGTCGGCGAGGCTGCAGCCGAGGAGGCCGAGGCCCCCGCTGGCGAGCCGGAGCCGGCTGCGCCCGAGCATGCGGCACCCGAACCGGTAGCACCGGAACCGGTGGCCGCCGAGCCCGCTCCGGAAGAGCCCGTCGTGGAGCCGGTCGCATCGGCACCGGTTGCCGAGGCACCCGCGGCACCGATCGCCGTGGTCGAGGCGACGCCGCCGGCCGAAGCGGCGCCCGTCGCCGAGGAGCCGGCGCCCAAGCCGAAGGCGCGGCGCACACGCAAGCCCAAGGCCGCAGCGGCAGAAGCCGCGCCGGCACCTGTCGAGGCCGCACCGACAGCCGAGGAGACGCCGCGGAAGCCGCGGACCCGCCGCACGGCGAAGGCCAAGGCGGCAGCCGAGGAGACTGCGCCGGCAAAGACGGAAGCCGCGCCGGCGAAGGCACCCCGCTCGCGTCGGCCGAAGCGCGCCGCCGCGGACACCGTCGCCACGGAGACCGTGGACGCCAAGCCGGCGGCGGCACCCGCCGCGCCCGAGGCCGCCCCTGTGCCGGCCTCTCCCGCACCGGCTGCCGCCGAACGGGAAAGGGAGCCGGCGGTCGCCGAGGCCTCCGAGGCGCCGCAGCGGCGTCGCCGCGGCTGGTGGCAGCGTCCGACCGACTGACGGACGTCGCATAAGGGACAACGGCCGTCGCCCCCACCGGGCGACGGCCGACCCTGTTCCGCGGCGACATCGCGTAGGGAGTGAGCCATGAACCACGATGCCTATGGCGACGACTATCTGCGCGGCATCCTGAAGTCGGTGCGGACCGTGGCGATGGTGGGTGCCAGCCCCCACTGGAACCGGCCGAGCTATTTCGTGATGAAGTACCTGCAGGCGAAGGGCTACCGGGTCATTCCGGTCAACCCGGGTGCCACCGGCCAGGAGATCCTGGGCGAGACGACCTACGCCGCGCTCCGGGACGTGCCCGTCCCCTACGAGATGGTCGACATCTTCCGCAATTCGGAAGCAGCCGGACCGATCACGGACGAGGCCGTCGCATGCGGCGCGAAGACGGTCTGGATGCAGATCGGCGTGCGCAACGATGCCGCCGCCGCACGCGCCGAGGCCGCCGGCCTGACGGTAGTCATGAACCGCTGCCCGAAGATCGAGTATTCCCGCCTGTGCGGCGAACTCGGCTGGAGCGGCGTCAACACCGGCATCATTTCGAGCAAGCGCCGCCGCGCTTGATTCCAGGACAGGCCCCGCCAAGCGACCCGAGGCATGAGCGATGACCGGCGATAGACCGCGCTACGGTATCGAGACGCTGGCGATTCACGCCGGCGCCTCCCCCGACCCGATGACCGGCGCACGTTCGACGCCGATCTACCAGACGACCTCGTTCGTCTTCGAGGACGCCGACCAGGCGGCATCGCTCTTCAACCTGCAGACCTACGGCTACATCTACTCGCGGCTCGGCAATCCCACCGTCTCGGTGCTGGAGGAGCGGGTCGCGACGCTGGAGGGCGGCCGTGGCGCCATCGCGACGGCCTCGGGGCATGCGGCGCAGATGCTCGCCTGCTTCACGCTGCTGCAGCCAGGCGACCACATCCTGGCGTCGAACAAGGTCTATGGCGGGACGATCACCCAGTTCACCCGGACCTTCGCCAAGTTCGGCTGGCAGGCCACGCTGGTCGATCCCGACGATCCGGAGAGTTTCCGCCGCGCCCTGACGCCGGAGACGAAGATGATCTTCGTCGAGAGCCTGGCCAATCCCGGCGGCGTGGTCGTCGACCTGGAGAAGGTCGCCGCCATCGCGCACGAGGCGGGCATCCCGCTGGTGGTCGACAACACCCTCGCCTCGCCCTTCCTGTGCCGGCCGATCGAGTGGGGGGCGGACATCGTCGTCCACTCGACGACGAAGTTCCTGTCGGGCCACGGCAACGCCATGGGCGGAATGGTCGTCGACAGCGGGCGGTTCGACTGGTCGGCGAGCGACCGCTTCCCGAGCCTGAGCCAGCCGGAGCCGGCCTATCACGGCCTGCGCTTCCACGAGACCTTCGGCGATCTGGCCATGACCGTGCACGGCCACGCGGTCGGTCTGCGCGACCTCGGCGCGGCAATGGCGCCGATCAACGCCTTCCTGACGATCACCGGCATCGAGACGCTGCCGCTGCGCATGGAGCGCCACGTCCGCAATGCCGGCGCGGTCGCCGCCTATCTGGAAGCGCATCCCAAGGTCGCGTGGGTGTCCTATGCCGGGTTGCCGTCCAGCCGGCACCATGCGCTGGCGCGGAAATACCTCCCGCTCGGCGCCGGGTCGGTCTTCACCTTCGGGCTGAAGGGCGGCTACGAGGCGGGCGTGCGCGTGGTCGAGGCGTGCAACATCTTCTCGCACCTCGCCAATGTCGGCGACACGCGCAGCCTGATCCTGCATCCGGCTTCGACCACGCACCGGCAGTTGGCGCCGGAGCAGCAGGTAGCGGCGGGCGCCGGGCCGGACGTCATCCGCCTCTCGGTGGGGCTCGAGACGGTGGACGACATCATCGCCGACCTGGACCAGGCGCTGGCGAAGGCCTGATCGCCGCTATCGGGAGCGGTTATCCCGCGCGGCGCAGCGTCGCCGTCATCAAGCCTGCGCCGACCAGTATGCTGCCGCCGAGCCTGTTGAAGAGGGCCTGCACGGACGGACGCCGCATCCAGTCGCGCGCCGCCCCCGCCAGGACCGCATAGAGCGTCGCATTGAGCGTGGCGAGCACCAGGAACGTGCCGCCGAGGAGGGCGAACTGCGGCAGCATCGGCGCGGTCTGGTCGACGAACTGCGGCAGGAAGGCGACGAAGAACATGATGCCCTTCGGGTTCGAGGCGGTCACCGCGTAGACCCGCCACGCCATCGCCCGCGTCCCGCGCGGCGGTGCCGATGAAGGCCGGGCGCCTGCCGGCACGACCGGCGCGCGCCACATCCGGATGCCCAGGTAGACGAGATAGGCGGCCCCCGCCCATTTCAGGATCGCGAACAGAAGTCCGGACGCCGCCATGACCGCGCCGAGCCCCGCCAACGAACAGCACATGGCGGTGAAGTCGCCGAGAGCGACGGCCGGAACCGTCCGCCACGCCGACCGGCGCCCCTCGCTGATCGCATAGCTGAGGACGAGGAGGATGGTGGGGCCCGGCGTCACCAGGAGAAGTGTGCAGGCGGCCACATAGGCCAGCCAGAGTTCGACGGTCATTCCTCACCTCGCAGCAGTCCGAAGCGAGCAAGCCACCGGCCGGCCCGGCGCGCAATCGGCATCGCGCGCCGGGCTCGGCTTCTACTCGCCGCCGCCGAGACCGTGGACGTAGATGGCCAGCATCTTCACCGTCGCGGGGTCGAGCCGACCGGTCCAGGCCGGCATGACGCCGTGCCGTGGCCGGGAGATCTGGGCCGCAACCGCCTCCAGGCTGGAGCCATAGAGCCAGATGCCGTCGTTGAGAGCGGGCGCGCCCAGGGAGCGGTCGCCGGCACCTGCGGCACCGTGGCAGGCCGCGCAGTTGTCGGCGAACAGCTTGGCGCCGCGCGTCGCCGCCGCCGGGTCGGTCGCCCTGTCCGTCAGCGAGAGGACATGCTGGGCGAGATCCAGGACCTCGGCGCGCGCCAGGATCCCGTCGCCGAAGACCGGCATCTGCGACGTGCGGGTGTTCGGATCGTCGAAGCGAACACCGTGCAGCAGGGTGACGTGGATGTCCTGCAGCGTTCCGCCCCAGATCCACGAGTCGTCCGCGAGCGACGGATAGCCGACGCGCCCGGCGCCCCCCTGCCCGTGGCACGGCACGCAGTTGTCGGCGAAGGCCGCCCGACCACCGGTCATCGCGAAAGAGCGCAGATCTGGATCGGCCTGGATCGCCGCGAGATCCATCGAGGCCAGCCGGTCGAACGTCTCGGCCCGGCCGGCGCGCACCTCCGCCAGATGGTTCTCCAACTCGACCCGCTGCGAGAAGCCGGCGAGCCCCTTGGTGTAGCCGCTCAGGCTCGGCCATGCGGGATAGATGAAATAGTAGCCGATCGACCAGACGATCGTCGCGTAGAAGACGTAGAGCCACCATTTCGGCAGCGGGTTGTTGTACTCCTCGATCCCGTCCCACTCGTGGCCGGTGGTCTCGACGGTCCGGCCGGAGTCCTTTTGATTTCTCGTCGGCATGTCTCAGCCCTTTCCGCTCGTCCGATCGCGGCCGGTGCCTTCCGGCCGGTCGTCGCGCAGAGGAATTTCGGCATCTCGCTCGAAGCGCTTGGCGTTGCGCGGCCAGAAGGCCCAGGCGGCGATGCCGAGGAAGATCAGCATCATCCAGACGACCCAGAACGACCGCGCCAGTTCCGACAGTTCGGCGAGGCTCATTGCTGGAGGTCCTCCGCCCGGTACTTCGAGAAGTCGACCATGCGCCCGAGGATCTGCAGATAGGCGACGAGGGCGTCCATCTCGGTGATCTGGCCCGGCCGGCCATCGAAATCGCCGATCGCCGCCTTCGGATAGCGGGCCAGGATGTCGGTCGTATCCGCATCCGCCGTCGCCTGGGCGACGAGGTCGTTGCGTGCGTTCTCGACCTGCTCGTCGCTGTAGGGAACACCGACGGTGCGGTTCGCCCGCAGATGGTCGGCGATGTCGGAATAGCGGAGCGACCGCTCGGCCAGGAAGGCATAGGCCGGCATGATCGATTCCGGCACGACCGCACGCGGGTCGATCAGGTGCGCGACATGCCAGTCGTTCGAATACTTGCCGCCGACCCGGGCCAGATCGGGCCCGGTCCGCTTCGACCCCCACTGGAACGGGTGGTCGAACATGCTCTCGGCCGCGATGCTGTAGTGCCCGTAGCGCTCGACCTCGTCACGGAAGGGCCGGACCTGCTGGCTGTGGCAGTTGTAGCAGCCCTCGCGGATGTAGATGTTGCGGCCCATGAGTTCGAGCGGCGAATAGGGCCGCACACCATCGACCTTCTCGATCGTCGATTCGATCGTGAACAGCGGCACGATCTCGACGAGGCCGCCGATGGACACGGTGATGAGAGAGAGCACCAGCAGCAGGATGCTGTTCTTCTCGATCAGCTGATGCTTGCGGAAGATCTTCGCGGAAAGGGACATCTCGCCTCACTCCCCCGCGACGGCGGCGGCGCCGCCCGGTGCGTGCACGACGTCGGGGGACATCTCTTCCGCCTCGCCGACGATCGTCCGGTACAGGTTGTAGGCCATCATCAGGGACCCGATCAGGAACAAGATCCCACCCAGGGCGCGGATCAGATAGAAGGGGTGCATCGCCTCCACGGTCTCGACGAACGAGTACTGGAGGAAGCCGAGGCTGTCGTAGGCGCGCCACATCAGGCCCTGCATGATCCCAGAGACCCACATCGAGGTGATGTAGAGGACGATGCCGATCGTCGCGGTCCAGAAGTGCCAGCTCACCAGCCGCATCGACCACAGCTCGCGCTTGCCCCACAGCACCGGAACCAAGTGGTAGACGGCACCGAAGGAAATGAAGGCGACCCAGCCGAGCGCGCCGGAATGGACGTGGCCGATGGTCCAGTCGGTGTAGTGCGACAGGCCGTTCACGGCCTTGATCGACATGACCGGTCCCTCGAACGTGCTCATGCCGTAGAAGCCGACCGAGACCACGAGGAAGCGCAGGACAGGGTCGGTGCGCAGCTTGTCCCAGGCGCCCGAGAGGGTCATCAGGCCGTTGATCATCCCACCCCAGGACGGCATCCAGAGCATCACGGAGAAGGTCATGCCGAGGGTCTGCGACCAGTCGGGCAGCGCCGTGTAGTGCAGGTGATGCGGGCCCGCCCAGATGTAGAGGAAGATCAGCGCCCAGAAGTGGATGATCGACAGGCGGTACGAGTAGACGGGCCGGTTCGCGCGCTTCGGGATGAAGTAGTACATGATCCCGAGGAAGCCGGCGGTGAGGAAGAAGCCGACGGCGTTATGGCCGTACCACCACTGGGTCAGCGCGTCCTGCACGCCGGCGAAGGCCGAATAGCTCTTCGCGCCGAAGAAGGACACCGGCACCGACAGGTTGTTCACGATGTGCAGCATCGCGACAGTGACGATGAAGGCGAGGAAGAACCAGTTCGCCACGTAGATGTGCGGCTCGCGCCGCTTCATCAGCGTGCCGAGATAGACGACCAGGTAGAGGACCCAGACGACCGTCAGCCAGAGGTCCACATACCATTCCGGCTCGGCGTACTCCTTGCTCTGGGTGATGCCCAGCACGTAGCCAGATGCGGCCAGCACGATGAAGAACTGGTAGCCCCAGAAGAGGAAGTTCGCCACCGTCCGACCGCCGAACAGCTCGGCCCGGCAGGTGCGCTGCACCGTATAGAGGGAAGTGGCGAACAGCGCGTTTCCGCCGAACGCGAAGATGGCAGCCGACGTGTGCAGCGGCCGGAGACGCCCGAAGGTCGTGTATTCCAGCCCCAGGTCGAGCACCGGGAACGCGAGTTGCAGTGCGATGAACACGCCAGCCGCGAAGGCGACGACGCCCCAGAACATCGTGGCCAGTGTGAACAGCCGGATGACGTCTTCGTCGTAGTCGGGCGAATCCAGAGGTCGCGCACCGCGCGCGACGGCTTCTGCTGCCATGATGCCGATCTCCCCTGCGGCAACCCTGCCGCTTCAGTGCAGGGGGAACCTCGCCGCGAACGAGGCCGACGGCATTGACCCAGATCAAGGCAGAGGAGCCCGGGGCGGATGCATGGTCGCCCACGTTGCCGGAGCGTCACGCGACCTGGTCGCGCGCGACAAACGGCGGAACCCGGATTCGGAGCACAGCCATGAACGATCACGGCCTCGGCCTATTCCTCCTGTCGGCCATCGTCGTCCTGCTGGCGCTCGTCGGCCTGTTCCTGGCGAGTCGCGCGGTCGACGGCGGCGTGGAACTGGCCGGCTTCCTTCTGTTCGGCTTCATGACCCTGTTCGGGTTCAGCCTGATCGCGCGCAACACCGGCAACGGACCGGGCACGGACTGAGGCCGATCGCAACGCAGGCGCGGGACACGCCCTCGCCTCCGGGGCCGCCTTGCCGCGACGGCCGAATCGACGGACGATGCCGACCCATCCGAATCAGGGAGACCGGCATGTCCAAGGTCGCGATCGCCGTGGAATTCCACGTGAAGCCCGAGCACCGTACCGCTTTCGAAGCCATCATCCGCGAACATGCCCGCCTGAGCCGAGAGACGGAGCCCGGCTGCGTCCGCTTCGACGTTCTGGTCCCGAAGAAGGATGACGGGCGTATCCTTCTGTTCGAGCTCTACGCCGACGAGAAGGCTTTCCAGGATCACTCGGCGCTGCCGCGCCTGGCCGAGACCCGCGAGCGGTACAAGGACATGATCACCGAGCGCCGCATCACCGTCTGCTCGACCGACTGAGTCGCCGTTCCGAGGGCTTAACCTCAATTTAAGTCGAACCGCCGTTCTCTTCTCAGCAGAGCCCGTCCGTTGGAACGGTTCCGATGGAACTTCGGGAGCGAGGGAATGACGCCTGCCGACTTCGCATCGCTTTGCGTCCTCCTGGTGGACGACAACCGCCATACCCGTGCGGTCGTCCGGACCATCCTGGAGGCGCTGGGCGTCACCAAGCTGCGTGAAGCCGTCGATGGCACCGACGGCATCCAAAAGTTTCAGCTCTTTCCCGCCGACATCATCATCTGCGACAGGGTGATGGAGCCGATGGACGGGCTCGAGTTCGTGCGCCGCGTGCGCACCGGAAACGAGAGTCCGAATCCCTACGTCCCGATCATCATGCTGACGGCGCACACCGAGCTGAACAGGATCGTCGAAGCCCGCAATGCCGGCGTGCACGAGGTGCTCGCCAAGCCGATCTCGGCCAAGGCCCTGGCGGACCGGATCATGACGATCCTGCGCAACCCGCGGCCGTTCGTGCGACGTGGCGAGTATTTCGGGCCGGTGCAGCGTCGCGATCTGCCGGCGGCGGCTGCGGGCTCATGAGGTACGCCCCCATGGTCGGGAATGCGCGGGAATCCGACGACGACCACCGCACGGACCCGGATGCCGGAGACGCCGACGCCGGGTTCGACAGCGAATTCGACCTCGGTGCCCTCGAACGCGCCCAGGCTGCCGTCGACCGCCTGAAGGAGGTCTACATCGCCGACTGGGGGCCGGCGGCGCTCGCCGACATGTACGAGGCCCTGGCGCGAATCGGCCGCCCCGGAGCCGCGAGCGAGAGCAGCTTTCAGGCTTTCTATAGGCTCGCCCACGACATGAAAGGCCAGGGCGGCACGTTCGGATACCCGCTGCTAACGCATATCGGCGAGGTGCTCTGCCGCATGACAGCGGACCGCCGCGATGCCGGCGAGACGGAAGTCGGGGTGCTGCGGGCGCATCTGGACGCCGCACGGCGCATCATGACGGAACGTATCGAAGGCGACGGCGGCGCCGAAGGCGACCGGCTGGTGCGCGACCTGCAGACGCTGGCCCGCCTGCACCTGCATTGACGGTCTGCCGCCGCGGCTCATAGCCTGCGGCAATGGCCACGGTACCGACTGAACAATCCGAGCGAGACGACCGGTCGAGGCTGCCGTCGGTCGACCGGCTGCTGCGTGCCGATCCCGCGGCAGCGATGATCGACCGCTATGGCCGTGCGGCCACGACCGCGGCGATCCGTGCGGTGCTGGACGATTGCCGCCGTGCCCCCAATCCCACCCCGCCGAACGACGAAGCACTGATCTTCGAGTCGGTCGCGGAGCGGCTGGCGCGCGGTGCCCGCTCGTCGCTGCGCCCGGTCTTCAATCTCACCGGAACCGTCCTCCACACCAATCTCGGCCGCGCGCCGCTGCCGCCGGAGGCGATCGCCGCGATGACCGCCGCGGCGGGCGCCTGCAGCATCGAGTTCGACCTGGACACCGGCCGCCGCGGCGACCGCGACGACCATGTCGAGCCGCTGCTTTGCCGGCTGACCGGTGCCGAGGCGGCGACCGTCGTCAACAACAACGCGGCGGCGGTGCTGCTCGTCCTCAACGCCCTCGCGGCGCGCCGGGAGGTCCCCGTCTCGCGAGGCGAACTGGTGGAGATCGGCGGCGCCTTCCGGGTGCCCGACATCATGAACCGCGCTGGATGCCGCCTGCGCGAGGTGGGAACCACCAACCGCACCCACCCGCGCGATTTCGCCGACGCGATCGGCCCGGCCACGGCGCTGCTGATGAAGGTCCACACCAGCAACTACGCGGTCGAGGGCTTCACGGCCGCCGTAGACGAGCGCACGATGGCCGACTTGGCCCATGCGCACGGCCTGCCCTTTGTGATCGACCTCGGCGCCGGGCAGCTCGCCGACCTCCGCCGATGGGGACTGCCGCGCGAGGCGACCCCCGCCGAGGCGATCGCCGCGGGTGCCGACATCGTGACCTTCAGCGGCGACAAGCTGCTCGGCGGGCCGCAGGCGGGGCTGATCGTCGGCCGGGCCGACCTGATCGCCAAGATCAAGCGCAACCCGCTGAAGCGGGCGATGCGGCTGGACAAGGTGACCATCGCGGCCCTGGAAGCCGTGCTGCGGCTCTACGAGGACCCGGATCGCTTGGTCGAACGGCTACCGGCGCTGCGGCTCCTGACACGCCCGGCATCGGATATCGCGGCGGCGGCGGAGCGGCTCCGGCCGGAGGTGGCCGCGGCCCTGGGCGAGACGGCGGAGGTCACGGTCGTCACCTGCCGCAGCCAGATCGGCAGCGGCGCCCTTCCCGTCGACCTGCTGGAGAGTGCCGCCGTGCGGATCGCGCCGCGCAGCAGGCGCGGTGCCGGCCGCTTCCTGAAGAGGCTCGCAGCCGCCTTTCGCGCTCTCGATCGTCCGGTGATCGGCCGGATCGCCGACGACGCGCTGCTACTCGACCTGCGCTGCCTGGACGACGAGGCGGCCTTCCGTGCGCAACTGGGAGCGTTGCCGCCGCCATGATCGTCGCCACCGCCGGCCATATCGACCACGGCAAGACGAGCCTCGTCCGCGCCCTCACCGGCGTCGATGCCGACCGCCTGCCCGAGGAGAAGCGCCGGGGCCTCACCATCGACCTTGGCTTCGCCTATCTGCCGCTGCCCGACGGGACGATCCTGGGCTTCGTCGACGTCCCCGGCCACGAGAAGTTCGTGCGCAACATGCTGGCCGGTGTCGGCGGGATCGATTTCGGCCTGCTGGTCGTCGCCGCCGACGACGGCGTCATGCCGCAGACGCGCGAGCATCTGGCGATAGTCGACCTGCTCCAGGTGCCGCGGGGCGCCGTCGCCATCACCAAGGTGGACCGGGTTCCGGAAGAGCGGCGCCGCGCGGTCGAGAACGAGGTCGCGGCGCTCCTGAAGCCGACAGTGCTGGCGGATGCCCCATTGTTCCCGCTCTCCTCCGCGACAGGGGCGGGCGTGCCGGAACTGGCAGCCCACCTGACCCGCACCGCCAGGGCGATGCGGCGCGGCGCCGCCGGTGGCGGGTTCAGACTGGCCGTCGACCGCTGCTTCACGCTGCACGGAACGGGCATCGTCGTGACCGGCACCGCCTTCGCCGGTTCGGTCAAGGTGGGCGACCGTCTCCTTCTCTCGCCTGCGGGGCACGAGGTCCGCGTCCGCGGCATCCACGCCCAGAACCGGGAGACGCACGCCGCACGGGCCGGCGAGCGCTGCGCCCTCAACATCGCCGGCACCGGACTGTCGAAGGACGGCGTGCACCGCGGCGACTGGCTGGTGGCCGCCGACCTGCACGCCCCGACGGATCGCCTGGACGCGGTCGTGCGCCTGCTGCCGGACGCGCCGGCGCCGTTGCGCGACCGGACGCCGATGCATCTGCACCTCGGGGCAGCTGACGTCACGGCACGCGCATCGCCGCTCGCCGGACGGCGCATCGAACCGGGGGAGCGCGCCCTGGTCCGGCTGCAACTGGACCGGCCGATCGGCGCGCTCGCCGGCGACCGCTTCGTGCTGCGCGACCAATCGGCGCAGCATACGGTCGGCGGCGGCTACGTCCTGGACCCGGCCCCACCGCTGCGCGGTGCCCGACGGGCGGGACGGCTCGCGCTGCTAGGGGCGTTCGAGACGAGCGACGCCGCGGCGGCTCTGGCCGGGGCCCTGGACATTCTTCCGCATGGACTGGCGCTGGCACCTTTCGTCACGGCCAGAAACCTCTCGGAATCCGACAGGGGCGCCCTCCTCGCCCGCGTGCCGCTGGTCCGCATAGGCGAGGGCGACGCGACGGTCGCCCTCTCGCCGGAGCACTGGGAGGTGCTGCGATCCGAAATCCTGCGGGCGCTCGCCGCGTGGCACGAACGGCATCCCGACTCGCCCGGCCCCGATCCGCGCCGGCTGCGCATCGCCATGGCCGGCCGACCGCCGGTGGCGACGTTCGACCGGGCGCTGGCCGCACTCGTGAAGACCGGCGACGTCCGCCGCGAGGCCGGCTGGGTCAGGCTGCCGGGACATGAAGTCCAGCTGTCTTCCGCCGACGCGAAGCTGTGGGCGCGGATCGAGCCGCTGCTCGATGCCGCGGGCCTGCGGCCGCCGCGCGTGCGCGAGATCGTCGAAGCGCTGGGGCTGAACCACGAGCCTGTGACCGCTGCACTGCGGCGTCTCGCCCGCATGGGAATCGTCATGCCGGTCGCCGACAACCGGTTCTTTCCGCCCCGCGCCCTCGTCGCCCTGGCGCACATGGCGCGTGAGGCCGCGGACGCCGACGGGGGGAGCTTCACCGCGGCGCAGTTCAAGGACCGCACCGGCATCGGCCGCAACGTCACGATCCAGCTGCTGGAATTCTTCGACGCGCGCGGTCTCACGCGCCGCGAAGGCGACCGGCGGCGGATCGTCGGCGCGATTCCCGACCTGTTTCCCGATCCCGATGCGCCCGCCTCTTCCCTCGTCACTGGCGCCGCGGATACGGCGTCACCAGGGCAGGCCGATCAGCCGAAGGTCGAGACCGCGTCGGCGGAATAGCGCATTTCGCGCATCGGCCGGACCTTCTCCGTCGTCTCCGCCCAGATCGGATGCGCCTTGTAGGCCTCGAGGGCCGCCGCATCCGGAAACTCCGCATAAACGACCAGGTCGATCTCGTCGGAGAGCGGATCCGTCTTGCCGTTCACCATCACCTCGAAGACGTCGGAATGCGGGATGTCGCCCAGGCGCATGAGGCCGTTGCGGACGGTTTCAATGTCCACGCCGGGGCGGACGCTGAAGAAGACGATGTGACGGATCACGCTGGACATCCCGGATCTGCGAAGAGAGGGGCGTTGATGCGTCGTGGACGCATGGCGGTCAAGCCGTGCGGGCGCATCATCGGTCCTTGCCGGCCGCGACGTCAGGCCGCACAAGTCTTGAATGACGAACGAACGACGAATCCTGATCGGGATGTGCGTCCTGGTCGGGGTGAACCAACTCGGCTTCGGCGGCATCGTGCCGACACTGCCGCTCTATGCGCAGTCGTTCGGCGTGTCGGCCTCGGCCGTCGGCCTGACCATCGCGATCTACGGCTTGGCGCGCTTCGCTCTGGCGGTCCCCGCGGGATACCTCTCCGACCGGCTGGGGCGCCGGCCGACGCTGGCGATCGGCTGCCTGATCTCGGCGGCGGCCAACGTCTGGTGCGGCCTCGCAACGGGGTTCCCGGAATTCGTGATCGCCCGCTTCGCCGCCGGCGCCGGCGCCGGCCTCATCCTGACCACCGGGCAGATCGTGCTCGCCGACATCACGACGCCGGAGCGGCGCGGCCGGGTGATCGCGATCTACCAGGGCGTGTTCATCTTCTCGGTGGGCATCGGCCCCTTCCCCGGCGGCCTGCTGGCCGGGCATCTGGGCCTCGCGGCGCCGTTCCTGGCCTACGGCATCGCCGGCGGCATCTCGGCCGCGGTCGCGTGGTTCGCCGTCAAGGAGACGCGGGACCTCTCCCGCAGCGGCAGCGCATCGGCCGGCGCGCGCCCGGGCTTCACCGCTCAGGTGAGGCTCCTGACGCAGCAGACCGGATACCTGCTCGTCTGCCTCATCATGTTCATGAACGCCGTCGCCCGCACCGGCGGCCTCTTCAACATCGTGCCGGTGATCGGCGCCGTACGGCTCGGCCTCTCCGCCGGGCAGATTGGCGGCGGCCTCGCCGTCGGCAGCATCGTCGGCCTGCTCGCCGCCTATCCGGCGGGGATGCTGGTCGACCGGTTCGGCCGGAAGGCGGTGATCGTCCCCTCGACCGTCATCTCCGGCGCATCGATGCTGCTGTTCGCGGCCGCCCCCGACTACACGTGGTTCGTCGCGGCCTGCGTCATCTGGGGCATCGCCAGTTCGATCGGCAGCGCGGCACCCGCCGCCTATGCCGCGGATTCCGCCCCGCCCGGGATGAATGCCCTCACCATGAGCACCTACAGGATGGTCGGCGACGCGGGCTACGTCATCGGCCCGATCGCCCTCGGCCTCATCGTCGACCTGCAGGGCGCGGACGCGGCTCTCTTCGTCGCGGCCGCCATGCTGGTCGGGATGGGCACGCTGTTCCTGATCTACGCCCCGGAAACCTATCGCGGCCGGCGTCAGACCTGAGGCGCCGCGTTCGGCCAGGTCGCAGGCGCGATCGAGCGGTACGGCAGACCGTCCTTGAAGCTTAACTGCTGCAATGCGCCGAAATTCGAGAACAGCACGGCCCGGTCGAATGTCGACGTTCCGTCGCGGGGATACAGGCACACGAGGCTGCCGCTTATGGCCACCTTCTCAGCCGCCGGCGATGCGCAATACCCGCCGTGCTGATCGGCGGTCAGCAGGGCGCCCTTGCCGACCGAGATCCAGTGCGATCCGACGCGGCGATAGAACCCGCCCAGCAGTTCCACATCCTGCTTGGCGACCTGGTCGCGCGACGGCCCCGGCTGCGTGGATTGACAGCCGGCGAGCAAAACCGCCCCGGCGACGACGGCTACAGACCTTCTCATGCCTCCCCCCCTGAACGAACGCGAGACGAATCCTTTCACGGGGATCGTGTCAGCGTCGCTGTCGGCCATCACTATCATGCCGAAGAAGTCTGACATGCATATGTATTCACATACGGTCGCGAGCGATTTCTGCCGGTCAGATCAAGGACATCCGGACGGTTGCGGCACCGGCCGGTCCGGCAATTTTCCTCGGTTCCGTCCGGCGGGATCTTGCACGGCATCCGGGCTCTCCTCAGCGAATGCGTCGCCTCGCGATCGACGAAGCGGCACCGGCACGGGTCGTTGCAACTGGAGTGCCGAAGACTATGCTTCGGTCCCCGGGTTCGCTCGGAACACGGGACGAATCGGCGGTGGGCCGGCCCTGCCTCCGAAGAGAGCAGAAGCCGCAACGGCAGGCAGCGCCGACGTAACGTCCTTGCCGCGGAACGACGGAAGGGAAACGCACCCCGGTGGGGCGCCTGGTCTTCAAAACCAGTGAGGGGGCGCAGGCCGTTCCCTGGTGGGTTCGACCCCCACTCCCTTCCGCCACGGTAACCGGTCACGCTGCGGCACTTGGCGCGTTGCGACCTCGTCACGAGGCGTGCGTAGCTTGGTCGCAACCCGAGACGCCGAGCGTCCGGGACCGGAATCTCGATTTTCGTGGAGATGCGACGTGTCGCCAGCCTCGCTGCTGCCGCTACTGACGGCCTGGATGTGGCTCAACCTCGCCGCGGCGGGCTATCTCCTGTTCCAGGCCGGCGCGGGCCAGCGGTTCTGGTTCCTCCTGGTGTCGGCCGCCTCCAGTTGGGTCAGCCTCCACCTCTTCCGGACCTATCTCGCCCGCAGCCGGGACTGAGGCGCGGCGTCACCGGTCAGGAGACGCCCGGCGGCGTACGGCGGTGCCACTCGGTCGCCTGTTCGTATGCCCAGCCGATCCGCAGCGCCGTCGCTTCGTCGTAGCCGCGGCAGAGGATCTGCAGCGACGTCGGCAACCCGCCGGCGGTAAAGCCGTTCGGCAGCGAGAGGCCGCACATCTCGACGAAGTTGCCCATGCGCGTCAGCGTCGCCGGCGTCTTTCCCTCGTCGATTCCGGCCACTGGCAGCGCGGCCGAGGTGGTCGTCGGGGTCAGCAGGGCGTCGATACCTTCCATCGCCTCCAGCATGGCCTGCCGCAGGCGCCGCTGCAGCCGCAGGGTCAGGACATAGTCCTGCGCGCTGAAGGACTTTCCGGCGAGCACGCGCTCGCGGACGTGCCGGTCGAGCGCCAGGTTGCCGTGCTCCACCGTCTCGCGCAGGTTGGCATACCCCTCCGAGGCGATGATGGTGGCCACGGGGGCGGCATAGGCGGCGATGTGCAGCGGCAGTTCGATCGGAACGATCGTCGCGCCGAGCGATTCCAGGCGACGGAGCGACTCGTCGTAGTTCGCCAGGACCTCCGGATCGATGCCTTCGCGTTCGGCGGCCGGCAGTGCGGCGAGACGAAGTCCCGCAACGCCGCGGCGCAGGGGCGCCAGCACATCGGCATTGTCGCGCCGCAACGTGTTCGGGTCTTTCGGGTCCGGTCCCTGAAGAGCGTCGAACAGGAGCGCCGCATCCTCGACCGAGCGCGTCATCGGCCCGATGGTGTCGAGCGTCTCGGACAGGGGCAGCACCCCCCAGGTCGAGATCCGGCCGACGGTGGTCTTCAGGCCGACGATGCCGCAGAAGCTGGCCGGGAGCCGCACGGACCCGCCGGTATCCGTGCCGATGGCCGCCGCCGTCAGGCCGGCGGCGACCGCGACACCCGAACCGCAGCTCGACCCGCCCGGAACCCTGTGCTCGTCCATGTCCCACGGGTTCCAGGGCGTTCCCATATGCTGGTTGGTTCCCCAGCCGCCATAGGCGAACTCGACGGTCAGCACCTTGCCGATCACGATCATGCCGGCGGCAATCAGCCGGTGGACGATGGTCGCCGTGACCTGGGAACGCCGGTCGCGCCATGCCGCCGATCCGCCGGTGGTGACGCGGCCTTCCATCTCGACCAGATCCTTGAGCGCGATCGGCACGCCGTGGAGCGGACCGATGCGATGGCCGGACCGGATCGCCTTCTCCGCACCCTCCGCCGCCTGACGCGCCTGATCGGCATAGACGTCGACGAAAGCCCCCAGCTTGCCGTCCAGCGCGCCGATACGATCGAGATACGTCTCGGTGAGCGCCACCGGCGACGCCGCACCGGAGGCGAAGGCCGCCGAGATCTGGTGAATCGGGGCGAACGGCGAGAGGGAAGCTGGCATGCGTACTTCTCCATGGAGAGAGACCGACCGCTCCCGACGCGCGCGGGCCGCGAGAGGCGGATCAACACTGCGTGAATCAGGCGGAAATTCACACATACGAGCGGCAGCTGGTTATTCTGCACCCTCGGAGGACCTTAGCCAATGCGCGGATACCCGACGGTCGGCGTCGACCCGGATCGTGGTCGCAACCAGTCGCGGTACGCTGGCCCGGAATGACCGTGCGGCTCAAGAGTCCGCGCTTCCGTGAGATCATCGTCGCCGGCTGTGCGATTGCGCTGGCGGGAGCGACGGGGCTCGGACTTCTCGCATCATGGTGGAGATCAGGCGACCTGGGCTGGCTGCTCGCCCTGGCCGGACAGGCGACGGCGGTGACGGTCTTCATACTGCTCTGGCGGCGGCACGTCCGGGTCGAGGAGGTGCGCGAAAGTCTGCGCCATAGCGAACTTCTGTATGCCGCGCTCTTCGAGACGGTCCAGGAAGGCATATTCCTGACCGACGCCGCCTTCAACGTGGAATTCGTCAACGATCGCCTGCTCGAGATGACCGGCCGCGAGCGTGACGAGGTGATCGGACGCTCGATCGCGACCTTCGTGGACCCCGAAGATCGGGCGTTCGTCGCTGCGCGACTCGCCGCACGCGCCCAGGGAAAACGCGAAAACTACGAGTTGCGGGTCCCGAAGAAGGACGGCGGACACTTCCTCGCGAACATCAGCGCCAGCCCACGGGTGGCAGCGGACGGCACGTTTCGCGGCACGCTGGTGACGGTGGTCGACGCCACGAAACAGGCGATCGCGGACGAGCGCCAGAGCGCGCTGCGCAACGGCGAGCAGCATGCCATCGCGACGGTCGCCCAGATCGCGCTGGAGGACCGCAGCCTGGATCGGCTTTTTCCCGCGGCTGCCCGGGCGACCTTCGACGCGCTCGGGCTCGATCTCTGCAACATTTACAGGATGGCCGCCGACCAGGACAGCCTGGAGATCCAGGCAAGGGTGGGATGGCCCGACGGAGTGCCGGCCCGGCAGTCCGTATCGGCACGCGGCTATTCGCTGTCCGCCCGCGCCCTGGACCAGAGGGAGCCGCTGATCGTCGACGACCTCCGCCGCGACGACAGCCTGAAGAGCGTCGACGACCTGCTGGAGCGCGGCATCCGGTCGAGCCTGGTCGCCGTGATACGCCTGAACGAAGGCGTCTTCGGCGTCATCGGCTGCCATAGCCTTCGACCGTCCCGGTTCTCCAAGGGGGACGCCACCTTCGTCCAAGCAATGGCCTATGTCCTGGCGACGGCGATCAGCCGCTGCAGGGACGCCGAAGCGCTGAAGGACGAGAGGGTAAGGCTCCAGGGCATCCTAGACACGACGGCGGACGCGATCGTAACGCTCGACGGGAGCGGGTGCATCGAGCAGGTCAACGCCGCCGCCGAAACGATATTCGGCCATACCGGGGGCTCGCTCTGCGGCAGCCGCATCTCCCGGATCCTTCCGGAGTGCGACCCGGACTTCGTGGACGGCATGGACGGCCGGGCAACCGGCCTCAACGCCGACACAGTCGGCCTGCGCGCCGACGCGGTCCGCTTTCCGGTGGAGCTGTCGGCGGGTATCGTCAGGCTCGGCGGAGAGCGCCGCGCCATACTGACCATTCGCGACGTTTCACAGCGGCATGCGGCAGAGGACCAACTCCGCCAGGCGCAGAAAATGGATGCGGTCGGACAGCTCACCGGCGGCATCGCCCATGATTTCAACAATCTCCTGACCGTCATCGTCGGCAATGCCGAACTTCTGGCGGACGCATTGGCGGACGACCGCGGTCTGCACGACATGGCGGATCAGGTGCTGCAGGCGGCGGAGCGCGGCGCCAGCCTGACCCGCCGCCTCCTCGCCTTCTCCCGCAGGCAGACGCTCCAGCCGGCGCGAATCGACCTCCGGGAGACGATGGTCGCGATGACGGACATGCTCCGCCGCACCCTGGGCGGCAATATCGAGATCAGGTTCGACGCTCAGCCCGACCTGTGGTCGACCTCGGTCGACCGGGCCCAGTTCGAGACGGCGGTGCTGAACCTGGCGCTGAATGCCCGGGACGCGATGGCGCAGGGCGGCAGGCTGACGATCACGGCCCGGAATGCCACGATCGCCGAGGACCCGGCGAGACCGCAGGACGAGATCGCACCCGGCGACTATGTCGCCCTCGCCGTGTCCGATACCGGAACGGGCATGAGTCGCGACGTCGCCGCACGGGCGTTCGAGCCGTTCTTCACTACGAAAGACGTCGGCAAGGGCACCGGCCTGGGCTTGAGCATGGTCTACGGCTTCGTCAAGCAGTCCGGCGGACATGTGACGATCGACTCGGCGCCGCAAAGGGGCGCGACAGTGACCATCTACATGCCGCGCGCCCGGTCCGCTGAACAGCCGGAGCGCGAACGGCCCGGCCCGTCCGGCGACGCCGTCGGCACCGGCGAAACCGTCCTCGTGGTCGAAGACGATCCGGGCGTCCGGCGGCAGGCGGTCGACAAGCTCGTCGCGCTGGGCTACCGGGTCATCGAGGCGTCGGACGGCAACGCCGCTCTCCAGCGCCTCGCGGCCGACGATCCGATCGATCTTCTGTTCACCGACCTGGTGATGCCGGGCGGCGTCAGCGGGCTCGCGGTCGCACGGCGCGCGCGCGATCTGCGCCCGACCCTTCCCGTTCTCTTCACGTCCGGCTATCCGACCAGCACCATTGCCGACGCCACGGGGGAAGAACCGAACGTTGCGGTGCTGCTCAAGCCCTATCGGAAAGCGGAGCTGGCACGCCTGATCCGCGATGCTCTCGACGGACGTCTTTCGCAAACCGCGCACGTCGAGGCCTGAACCGCACCGCCGACGCAGACGGTCGTGGCCATGGTGGGTTGCCCCTGTGAGACCCGCAGCTTCCTGCTAAAACGGCGCATGATCAGCGCGCAGAGCATCAAGCCCCCGCCCCACCCGCACTCCGCCAAACCGGCCCCCACCCGGCGCATCCAGTTGCGGACGCTCGTCCTGATCCGGTGGATCGCCATCGCCGGCCAAGCGCTGACGCTGCTCCTCGTCGACCTGGGCCTCGGCTTCGACGTGCCGCTCGTCCCGGCGCTCGGCATCGTCGGCGCGTCGGTAGCGATGAACCTTGCGGTCATCCTGCGCTTCGGCAACGGCGGGCGGCTGGGCGAGCGGGCGGCGACCTGGCACCTCGCCTTCGACGTGCTGCAACTTGCTGCCCTCCTCTATCTGACGGGCGGATTGCGCAATCCCTTCTGCCCCCTGCTGCTGGCGCCGGTGACGGTTTCGGCCAGCATCCTGTCGGGCCGGAGTACGATCGCCCTCTGCGCGCTCGCGATCGCGGCCGCGTCGCTGCTCGCCGTCGAACACTGGCCGCTGCCCTGGGACGGTCCGCCGCCGGAACTGCCGCTGCCCTACGTGACCGGAGTGTGGGCGGCGCTCGTCTGCGGGATCGGTTTCATAGCGACCTACGTCGCGCGCGTTGCGACGGACGCCCGGCGCATGTCGGACGCCCTGGCCGCCACGCAACTCGCCCTGTCCCGCGAACAGCGCGTATCGTCGCTCGGGACGCTGGCGGCTGCGGCTGCACACGAACTGGGCACGCCGCTCGCGACCATCGCCGTCGTCGCCCGCGAACTCGCGAGCGACCTGCCGGAGGACAGCCCGCAACGCGAGGACGCGGAACTGCTCCTCAGCCAGACGGCGCGCTGCCGCGACATCCTCGCCGAACTGGCGCGACGCCCCGACACGGCCGAGACGTTCCTGCGCATGGCGCTGGGCGACCTGATCGAGGAGGCCGCCGCACCGCATCGCCGGCCGGACGTGGAACTCGCGGTGCTGCGCGAGACGCCGGACGATTCGCCGGAGCCGCATTTGGCCCGCACGCCCGAAATCGTCCACGGATTGGGAAACTTCCTCGCCAATGCACAACAATTCGCCTACAGCGAGGTGACGGTCGACGTGACCTGGACCGCGCGAGAGGTGACCGTGCGCATCGCGGACGACGGCCCGGGCTTTCCGCTTCAGCTCCTCGGCCGGCTGGGCGAACCGTATCTTTCCAGCCGCAGCGGCGATACCGAGCATATGGGCCTGGGCATCTTCATCGCGCAGACCTTGCTGGAGCGGACCGGAGCGCGGGTCTCGTTCACGAACGCGCCCGAAGGCGGGGCGGAAGTTGCGGTCACGTGGCCGCGCGCCATATTCGATACATCGAACGAGGGGGGATGATGCAGGACGCCGCCACTCACGGGGAAAAGGCCCGCACGCTGCTGATCGTCGAGGACGATCAGGTCTTTCTCACGCGCCTGGCACGCGCGATGGAACGGCGCGGCTTCACCGTCCGCACCGCGGAGAGCGTCGCCGACGGCGTGGTCGCGGCGCGGGAGGACGCGCCGAATTTTGCGATCGTCGATCTGCGGCTCGGCGACGGCAGCGGCCTCGACGTCGTCACCACGCTGCGGGAGGTGAAGCCCGACATCCGCATCATCGTCCTGACCGGCTACGGCAACATCGCCACCGCCGTCGCGGCCGTGAAGGCCGGTGCGGTCGACTATCTCAGCAAGCCGGCCGACGCCGACGCCATCGAGGCGGCGCTGCTGCAGAAGACGGACGGCCCGCCGCCGACGCCCGAACGGCCGATGTCCGCCGACCGCGTACGCTGGGAACACATCCAGCGCGTGTTCGAGCAGTGCGACCGCAACGTCTCTGAGACGGCACGCCAGCTTCGCATGCACCGGCGCACGCTCCAGCGCATCCTCGCCAAGCATGCGCCCCGCGAATGACGCTTGCACGGCGGGCCGGCTGAGGCGGTCCGTTCCGCGGCGATGATCGCGCGTTTCTTCAGGCCAGCCTCCAGGCATGGTCGCCGCCGCCCGCAATACGCGCTGCCGCCCGGCACGCGGGTCTACGCGGTCGGCGACATCCACGGCCGGGCCGACCTGCTCGCCCGGCTGCACGCGCTGATCCGCCGCGACGCCGCCGCATCCGCAGCGGAGCGCAACGTCCTCATCCATGTCGGCGACTATGTCGACCGCGGCCTGCAGTCCCGCCAGGTCCTGGAGATGCTGGCGGGCGATGCGATGCCCGGCTTCGAACGCGTCGACCTGATCGGCAACCACGACGCCTGGATGCTGAGATTCCTCGACGACCCTGCCATCGCACCGGCCTGGCTGGCCAACGGCGGGCTGGAGACGCTCCTGAGCTACGGCGTGGGGCGGGCGGCGGACGCCGCGCCGGACGAACGGCATGCCCGGATGAGCCGCGACCTCGCGGCCGCCCTGCCGGCAGCGCAACTCGACTTCCTGCGCAACCTGCAACGGACGCACCGCGAGGGAGACTATGTCTTCGTCCATGCCGGCATCCGCCCTGGCGTCGCACTCGACGATCAGGAGCCGGACGACCTGCTCTGGATCCGCGAGCCGTTCCTCGATGACGATCGCGACCACGGCCTCGTCGTGGTGCATGGCCACACCATCGCCGAGAGACCCGAAGTCTTCGACAACCGCATCGGCATCGATACCGGCGCCTTCGCCACCGGCCGACTGACCTGTCTGGTGCTGGAGGGCGCCGACCACCGCTTCCTGCAAACCTGAGCGACCTTCCTCACCCTTCCGGATCGAGCAATCGGTGCAGCCGACCGCTCGCCGACAGCGCGAAGCGCAGCAGCAGGTGGCGCCGCCGCGCCGGCGCCAGACGAAGCGGCGGCGACACCCGCAGGATCGCCCCGTCCCAGGCGTCGGCGACGATCAGCCCGCAGCTGTCGGGCACCAGCTCCTGCGGAAAATCGGCCGGCACGGCGAAATAGAAGGCGTCGCACCACTCCAGATACTCCGGCCACTTCCCGTCGCCGCGGAAGTCGACGATCGACGTCTTCACCTCCACCGCGATCATCGTCCCGTCGCTCGCCAGCGCGAACAGGTCGACGCGCCGGCCGGTGCGGAGCGAAAACTCCTGGACGACCCCGTACCCCATCGCCCGCAGTAGTCGCCCGGTGCCGCGCGTGACCTGCAGTGTGCGCTCCGGCGCGGTGCTGCCGTCGAGCATCGTCCGCCGTCCGTGTTTCCTGTTTGTTCCAGATGCTCATCCTCTGCAAACGGGGCGTCGGAGTCAACCGGCGCCACCCGCCGGTCCGCGACGCGCCGCCTCGCCCACGCCACCCGCTTCCGCCGTTTCCCGTGCATGGCGGAGGTCCGCGACGAGGTCGCGATAGGCGCGCTCACGGGCGTCGGACGGGCCGCGCAGGATGGCGGAGGGGTGGAGCGTGGCGAGGACGGGATAGCCGCCCTCCGCCTTCAGGACCTGCCCCCGGCTCTTCGTGACACGGAAGCCCGTGCCCAGCAGGGCCTGGGCCGCCGTCGCGCCGAGGCAGACCACCAGCGTCGGCGAGACCGCCGCGATCTCCGCCCCCAGCCACGGCGCGCAGGCCCGGATTTCGTAGGACGACGGCTTGCTGTGTATGCGCCGCTTGCCGCGCGGCACCCATTTGAAGTGCTTCACCGCATTGGTGACGTAGGTTCCCGACCGGTCGATGCCGGCATCGGCGAGGGCCCGGTCGAGCAGCTTTCCCGCGGGGCCGACGAAGGGCCGCCCCTGGAGGTCCTCCTGGTCGCCAGGCTGCTCACCCACGAGCATCAGAAGCGCGCCGTCGGCGCCTTCGCCGAAGACCGTCTGCGTGCCGCGCTCGTAGAGATCGCAGCCCCTGCAGCCCGCCGCCGCCTTGCGCAGCCGCGGCATCGTCGGGTTCTCTGGGATGAAGTCCGCCGCACTCTCGGCCATTTCGCCTCTCCCGTCGTGTCGCTGGACGAAACACGCGGCAGGCTCGGCCGGTTCTCAGCGCGGGCGGCGCACGAAGGAGAGGTAGATCGGCTTGCGGCCCGTGATCGCCTTCTGCTCGTAGCGGGTCGGCGGCCAGTCGGCCGGCCGCTCGCGCCAGTCGCCCGGCCGCCGCGCCGTCCATTCGAACGCCGGATGCCGCAGGGTGTGCTCCAGCATCCAGCGCAGATAACCCATGTCGTCGGTCGCCAGGCGCAGTTCCGCGCCGTCGCGCATCAGCACGGCGAGCCGGTCGAGCGTCGCCGTCGAGACGATGCGGCGCTCGTGGTGGCGCGTCTTCGGCCAGGGGTCGGCGAACAGGATGAAGACACGCGACAGGCTGCCCGGCGTCAGGCGGTCGAGCAGCGGGCGCACGTCGTCCGCGTGGATGCGCACGTTCGGTCGCGGTCGCTCGTCGAGATAGGAGAGCAGCCGCCCAACCCCGGAGAGGAACGGCTCGGCGCCGATGATGCCGACATCCGGGTTCGCGTCGGCCTGCCAGACCAGGTGCTCGCCGTTGCCGAAGCCGATTTCGAGCCACACCTCGCGCGGCGCGGGATCGAAGAGCGAGGCCGGCTCGAACGGCCCCTCGCCTTCCGGCATCGACAGCGCAGGCAGCATCGTGTCGAGCAGCGACTGGCGCGTCGGACGAAGCGGGCGGCCCTTGCGGCGGCCATAGAAGCGATGCTTTGGGGCGTCTGTCATTCCGCGCCGTCGGAGGGCCGGTGCCCTGCCGGAAAAGAAAGATCGCCGGCATGACCGGCGATCGAACAAAAGCCGCATCGGGGCGGCAGGTCCGGCCCCGGCCTTGCGGCCGGAGCCTTACGCCGGGTCAGAGCCCGAGCATGCCCTTGGAGATGATGTTGTGCTGGATCTCGTTGGAGCCGGCGAAGATCGAGTGCTTGCGATCGTTGAAATAGTGCGCCGCCAGCGCGTTCGCGTAATCCGGACCCACGGGCTCCTCGTTCCAGCCTTCCTTCAGCGCCTTCAGCTCGAACGGCACGCCGTAATAGCCGATCGCCTCCATCTTCAGTTCGGAGAGGCGCTGCTGGATCTCGCTGCGGCGAATCTTGATCATCGACGCCTCGAAGCCCATCTCGCGGTCCGCCGAGACGGCCGCCAGTTGGCGCAGCATCAGCATCTCCAGCGTCTGCAGCTCGATCTCGACCTCCGCGACCTTGCGCGCGAAGGCCGGGCTCTCGCTCAGCGGCGCACCGTCGACGGTCTCCTCCGCCGAGACCTTCTTCAGCTCGGCGAGCAGGCGCTTCTGGCCGCCCAGGGCGCCGCCGCCCATGCGCTCGTGGCCGAGCAGGTACTTGGCGACCGTCCAGCCCTTGTCGATCTCCCCGACCAGGTTCTCCCTCGGCACCTTGACGTTGTCGAAGAAGACCTCGTTGACCTCGTGGCTGCCCTCGATGGTGATCAGCGGCCGCACCGTCACGCCTGGGGTCTTCATGTCGATCAGCAGGAAGGAGATGCCCTCCTGGCGCTTGCCCTCGTTGCTGGTCCGCACGAGGCAGAAGATCCAGTCGGCCATGTGGGCCGACGTCGTCCAGGTCTTCTGGCCGTTGATCAGGAAATGGTCGTCATGCACCTCGCAGCGTGTCTTCAGCGACGCGAGGTCGGAGCCGGAGCCGGGCTCGGAATAGCCCTGGCAGAAGATGATGTCGCCGGAGAGGATCTTCGGCAGGAACTCCTGCTTCTGCGCGTCGGTGCCGAAGCGCATCAGCACGGGGCCGCACATGGTGATGCCGAAGGCGATCAGCCGCGGCGCACCGGCGAGGGAGGCCTCCTCGTCGTAGATGTACTTCTGCGTCACGGTCCAGCCGGGGCCGCCATGTTCCTTCGGCCAGTTCGGCGCGACCCAGCCCTGCGCGTGCAGCGTCCGGTGCCAATGCATGATCTCGGGCCGTGTGAGCTCGTAGCCCTTCTTCACCTTTTCCGCCGTGGACGCCGGCAGCTTCGCCTTTAGAAAGGCGCGCGCCTCGGCGCGGAAGGCCTCGTCCTGAGGGTCGAATGACAAATCCATGGCGGTGCCTCCCGGCTGCTGTCTCTGGTCCGAACTCCTGAAGCGGAGGCTAGGCGGGACCCTGCCCCTTTTCAAGCGGACGTTGCCGCCGATGGCGGCGCACCGCTATCGTCGGCGTCTCGCACACCCGCCGATGGAAGCTGTCGCCGATGTCGCCACGCCTGCCCGACGTCCCGGGGCTGCCACGGGACGAAGACGGCCCCGTCTTCCGCGAGCCGTGGGAGGCCCAGGCGTTCGCGATGACGGTGAAGCTGCACGAGGCCGGCGCCTTCACCTGGCCCGAGTGGGCGACGACACTCGCCGCAGAGATCGAGGCCGCCGTCCGACGCGGCGACCCCGATACCGGCGAGACCTACTATCTGCACTGGCTGGCGGCGCTGGAGCGGATTGTCATCGAGAAGCGGATCGCATCGCACGACATCCTCGCCCGCCGCAGACACGCCTGGGAAAGGGCCGCCGCCCGCACACCGCACGGCAGCCCGATCGTACTCAGACCCGAGGATGAGCCCTAGAGGCTCAGGTCAGTTCCTCGTTCACCAGCGAGATGATCTCGGCGGTGAAATCGGCATTCTCGTTGTCCAGTTTCTGCCAGAGAGGCTGGAAGACGCCCTTGTCGTGCTCGTCCATCTCCTCCGTATCGACGCCCTTATCGGCGAGATGGCGCAGACAGCCGTCCGACGCATAGGCGAAGATCTTGCCGGTGCTGCGGATCGTCACGTCCAGCTGCAGGCAGGACCCGCTGCCGTTCGCCTCCGCCAGCGTGCACCAGCGCACCTTCTCCAGGTCGCCGAGCGCGCAGCCGACCAGCTTCTCGGTGTTGGCGGCGTCCTTGAGCACCAGGTTCTCGTCCTGCACCAGCGCGGCGTCCCATGTCGCGACCGGCGGTCCCTTCCAGTCGCTCTCGGCCGCGGCGACGAAGATTGCGTAGGTGGTCATGAATTTCTCCTTACACGCGGCAGGAACGAAGGCAACCGGCGTTGTGCCCGGTCATTCTTCCGGACTATGTCGTAGCGGTGTCCGACGAGCGGAACCCTAAATCCAAGAATTTCCGCAATTCGCTTGGGTGGAACCGTCGCATGCAGTGACGCGCGCGTTGACTTCGTGGCAACGAACGGCCATCTCAGGAGGCGAGGCCAACGACCTCGTCTCTACGCTCCGCGCGCCAGCCGCCTTCCGAGCAGGCCATCGCGCGACCCGCCACCGGTCCTCAGGGATCTGCCGTGGCGGGTATGCACGGGCCGTTAATCGTTCCTCGCTGTCCATCACCGCGCAGCACCCGGGGCACAGCCCGCGGGCGCGGCTGCGCACGCATTGAAAGAGTCTCCACCGTATGACGTCGTTTACCGATCTCGGTCTGATCGAACCCCTCCTCCGTGCCGTCGCCTCCGAAGGTTACGAGACCCCGACCCCGATCCAGGTCGGCGCAATTCCGCCGCTCGCCGAAGGCCGCGACCTGCTGGGTATCGCCCAGACGGGCACCGGCAAGACCGCCGCCTTCGTCCTGCCGATCCTGCAGCGCCTCGCCGCCGGCAACGTCCGGCCGAAGTCCCGCACCATCCGGGCCCTCGTGCTGACGCCAACGCGCGAACTGGCGGTGCAGATCGCCGATTCCGCCCGCAGCTACGGCCGCAACCTGAAGCTGACCCGCGCCACCATCTTCGGCGGCGTCGGCCAGAACCCGCAGACCCAGGCCCTGGCACGCGGCGTCGACCTGGTCGTCGCGACCCCCGGCCGCCTGCTCGACCTGATGGAGCAGGGCCACCTGCGCCTCGACGCCGTCGAGCATTTCGTCCTCGACGAGGCCGACCGCATGCTGGACATGGGCTTCCTGCCCGCCGTCCGGCGCATCGTCGCCGCCCTGCCGACCGACCGGCAGACCGCGTTGTTCTCCGCCACCATGCCGACCGAGATCGAGAAGTTGGCCGGCGGCCTGCTGCGCGATCCGGCCCGCGTCGCGGTGACGCCCGTGTCGTCGACCGTCGACCGCATCAATCAGCGCGTGCTCTTCGTCGAGAAGACGAACAAGCGCGCCCTGCTGGCCGACCTGCTGCGCGATCGCGGCATCGCGCGCGCGCTCGTCTTCACCCGCACCAAGCACGGCGCCAACAAAGTCGCCGAGCAGCTGGCGAAGGGCGGCGTCCGCGCCGACGCGATTCACGGCAACAAGTCGCAGAATGCCCGGCAGCGGGCGCTCGACGGCTTCCGCTCCGGCGACCTGCGGGTGCTGGTCGCGACCGACATCGCGGCACGCGGCATCGACGTCGACGGCGTCACGCACGTCATCAACTTCGACCTGCCGAACGAGCCGGAGAGCTATGTCCATCGGATCGGCCGCACGGCCCGTGCCGGTGCCGACGGCGCGGCGATTTCCTTCTGCGACAGCGAGGAAGCCCCCTGGCTGCGCGACATCGAGAAGGTGATCGGCAAGCAGGTGCCCGTCGACCCCGCGCATCCCTGGCACGACGAGGCCGCAGCCGCCGCGGTCACCTCGCGCCGCAAGCCGGCCGGCCGGCCCGGTCAGGCGCCGGGCGGCGCCGGTCGCGGCCGCCGCAGCGGCGGCGGCGGAAACGGCGGCGGCTTCAACGGCGGCGGGCGCCGCCGCGCCGCCTGAGGGGCCACTGCGGGACCGACCTCATGCTTCGAGACGGCCGCTCGCGCGGCCTCCTCAGCCCGAGGCCTTCTATGGCAAACGAGTAGGAAAAAACCGTCCTGAGGCGGCCCGCAGGGCCATCTCGAAGGGCGGGCCTTTCCGCCCCCACGCGCGCTACGCCAGCGACTTCGAGACGATCTCGTAGACGTCGCGCGACAGCTTCGGCACGGCGAGGATCCGCTCCAGTTCGGCGCGCATCTTCGCCTGCCTGTCCTTGTCGAACTTCTTCAAGCGGCGCATTGGCGCCACCATCCGCGCCGCCACCTGCGGGTTGAGCGTGTCGAGCTCGATCACCTTGTCGGCCAGGAAGGCATAGCCAGAGCCGTCCTTGGCGTGGAAGCGAATGGCATTCCCGCTGGCGAACGCGCCGATCAGGGCGCGCACCTTGTTCGGATTCTTGATCGAGAAGGCCTTGTGGCCGGTCAGTTCCTTGACCCTGTCGAGGGTACCCGGCAGCGCCGACATCGCCTCCAGGCCCAGCCATTTGTCGATGACCAGCCCGTTCTTCTCGAACCTCGCGTAGAAGTCGTCGAGCGTCTTCCGGCGTGCCGGCACGTCGAGATCGTTGAGCGCCGCCAGCGCCGCCATGCGGTCGGTCATGTTGTCGGCGCCGTCATACTGTTCGGTCGCGAGGTCGATCATCGCCTCGTCGCCCAGCGCCGTCAGATAGCCGAGTGCCGCGTTCTTCAGCGCCCGGCGGCCCGCCGCCTCCGGTTCGAAAGCATAGGGTCGGTTGCTCCGGTTGCCGCGATAGATCACCAGCAGGTCGTGGGTCAGGCGCGTGGCGATGGCCCGGCGCAGGGCCTGGCGGGCCTTGTGGATTGCGTCGACGTCGGCCACCGCCATCTGCTCGGCCAGGAAGTCCTCGCTCGGCAGCACCAGCATCTGCGCCATGAAGCTGCGATCGGGGTCCTCCTCGCGCAGGCCGGCGTGGATCGCGTCGACGAAACGCGAGTCGGCCTCCGGCTCCCTGCCGGCGCGGGCCTCTTCGACCATCTTCAGCAGAAGCTTCGTCGCATAGCGCTGACCCGCTTCCCACCGGTTGAACCGGTCGGGGTCGCTGGCCATGAGGAAGGCCAGATCCTCGTCGGAATAGGCGAGGTCGATCCGCACGGGCGCGGAGAAGGCGCGGTTCACCGACGGCACCGGCCGTCCGACCACCCCCAGGAAACGGAAGGTTTGCCTATCTTCGGTAAGCTCGACGACGCGGGTATAGGCCTCCTTGCCGACGCTCTCGCCCTCGAAGCGCAGCGGCATCTCCCGGCCGCGCCGGTCCATCAGCCCCACCGCGAGGGGAATGTGCAGCGGCTCCTTCGTCGGCTGGCCGGGCGTCGGCTTGGTCTCCTGCGTGACCGTCATCTCGTAGGCGCGGGCGAGGTCGTCGTATTTGCCGGTGACCGTGACCGTCGGCGTGCCCGCCTGGCTGTACCAGCGGCGGAAAAGGGTCAGCTTCTGGTCGTTGGCGTCCTCCATCGCGGCGACGAAGTCGTCGCAGGTGACCGCCTGCCCGTCGTGCCGTTCGAAATAGAGGTCCATGCCTTTGCGGAAGCCGTCGCGGCCGAGCAGCGTGTGCATCATCCGGATGACTTCGGCGCCCTTGTCGTAGACCGTGGGCGTGTAGAAGTTGTTGATCTCGATATATTCCGCCGGGCGCACGGGATGCGCCGTCGGGCCCGCGTCCTCGGGAAACTGCCGGGCGCGCAGCGAGCGCACCTGGTTGATCCGTTCCACCGCCGGCGAGCGGGTCGTCTCCGAGAACTGCTGGTCGCGGAAGACGGTAAGGCCTTCCTTCAGGCTCAGTTGGAACCAGTCGCGGCAGGTGACCCGGTTGCCGGTCCAGTTGTGGAAATATTCGTGCGCGACGATGGTGTCGATGAAGCTGTAGTCTGAGTCGGTCGCCGTCTCGGGGTCGGCCAGGATGTACTTGGCGTTGAAGACGTTGAGGCTCTTGTTCTCCATCGCGCCCATGTTGAAGTCGCTGACGGCGACGATGCTGAACTGGTCGAGGTCGTAGGCGAGGCCGTACGTCTCCTCGTCCCAGCGCATCGAGCGCTTGAGCGCGTCCATGGCGAAGCCGCAGCGCCCCTCGTTGCCGTGCTCGACGAAGATGCGCAGCTTCACCTCGCGGCCGGTCTCGGTGGTGAAGTCGTCCTCGACCTTGGCGAGGTCGCCGGCCACCAGCGCGAACAGGTATGACGGCTTCGGGTAGGGATCTTCCCAGACGGCCTCGTGCCGGCCCTCGGGGAGTTCCTTCTCGGCGACGAGGTTGCCGTTCGACAGGAGGAACGGGCACGCCTCCTTCTCGGCCCGGATCGTCACGCGATACTTCGCCATCACGTCGGGCCGGTCGGGGAAATAGGTGATCCGCCGGAACCCCTCGGCCTCGCACTGGGTGGTGTAGACGCCGCTGGAGCGGTAGAGGCCCTCCAGGCGCGTGTTGTCCTCCGGGGCGATCTCCGTGACGACGGTGAGTTCGAAGTCGTCGGGCACGTCGGCGACGGTCAGCGTCTCGTCGCCGACCATGTAGTCCGCCTTCTCCAGCGCACGTCCGTCGAGCGCGACCGAGACGAGCTTCATGTCCTCGCCATCCAGGACCAGAGGGCGCTTCTCGTCCTTCTTGTGCGCTGGATTGCGCCGGAACGCGGACTTCGCGGTGACGCGTGTCGCCTTCGGTTCGAGATCGAACGTGAGGTCGATCGTCTCGACGAGGAAGTCCGGCGCGCGATAGTCCGCGAGACGGATCGTCTTCGGCGTTTCGGCAGCCATCGGTCGCCTCCGGTTGGCGTTTTGCTGGAGCGTTTCGAAGCGAAAGTAACCCTCATGGTAGGTGGGCCGAAAGGTCTCTGTTGGACATCCGGGCGGAGCGGCGCTGCCATTCCCGCCGCCCCCCTCCGTCCGGCTTCCCCGTTTTGGAACGTGCGGCGGTCGAAACGCGTTCCGGATCGGCGACTGACGAACCGGGCGCGACGCGAAAGTACAGTCAGAACGAATATTTCCGAACCGCTTTGGCGGCCACCGAGAGCCGCCGACACTATACAAGCGCAATACTTCACCGCGGACCGACAAACGGCCAGGAATCCGCTGACACAACGCTGTTCGCAGCGGACCTTTTTCTTATCTGATGCTCATATCGACCGCCAGGGTTGATTCCCGGGATTATGGCGGATATATGGAGATGCTCGGCGCCGGTATGCGCTGATTGTTGCGGCCGCCGCTTTCGGTCGCCGTTGTGGTGTGCGCAGCTTTTGCCGGCCGCCCTCTCGTTGAAACAAACCCGGAAGGTCGATGACCGAAAAGCTCGTCGCGAGCGACCTGTTCAAGATCTTCGGCAACAAGCCGGAGCGTGCCCTCGCGCTGATCGAGGCCGGCAAGGACAAGAACACGATCCAGCAGGAGACCGGGAACGTCGTCGGCGTCCATTCCGCCAGCTTCTCGGTGACCGCAGGTGAGATCTTCGTGGTCATGGGCCTCTCGGGCTCGGGCAAGTCGACGCTGGTCCGGCTGCTCAACCGCCTGATCGAGCCGACCGCCGGATCCGTCCTCATCGACGGCGAAGACATCACGAAGATGGGCAAGAACGCGCTCATCGAGGTCCGCCGGCGCAAGATCAGCATGGTGTTCCAGAGCTTTGCCCTGCTGCCGAACCGCACGGTCCTGAGCAACGTGTGCTTCGGCTTGGAGGTCGCGGGCGTGCCGGCGGCGGAGCAGACCCGGCGGGCGATGGAATCGATCGAGGCCGTCGGCTTGGCGCCCTATGCCCAGAGCCTGCCGGACGAACTGTCGGGCGGCATGCGCCAGCGCGTCGGCCTCGCGCGTGCCCTGGCCACCGATCCCGAGATCCTGCTGATGGACGAGGCCTTCTCGGCCCTCGACCCGCTGATCCGCACCGAGATGCAGGACGAACTGCTGCGGCTCCAGCGCGAGCATGCCCGGACGATCGTGTTCATCACGCACGACCTGGACGAGGCGATGCGCATCGGCGACCGAATCGCGATCATGGAGGGCGGCGCCATCGTCCAGATCGGCACGCCCGAGGAGATCGTCCAGAAGCCGGCGAACGACTATGTCCGCTCGTTCTTCTACGGCGTCGACGTCACGCGGGTCTTCACTGCGGGCGACGCGGCCCGTCGCAACCTCGTCACGGTGATCGAACGGCCCGGCGTCGGCATCCGCGCCGCCATCGACCGCCTCGACGAGCACGACCGCGACTACGGCCTCGTCATCGACCGAGACCGCCGGGTCCAGGGCATGGTGACGACGGACACGCTGCGCGAGGAGCTGAAGCGCAGTGCCGAACCTCGCTACGCCAACGCATTCGTCGAGGGCTGCATGCCCATCCGCAACGACACGCCGCTGGCCGACCTGATCGGCCCGGTGGCCGAGAGCCGCTACCCCGTCCCGGTGATCGACGACAAGGGCCGCTATGTCGGCGCGATCTCGAAGACGACGCTGCTGAAGCTCTTGGACAGGGGAGCCTGAGCCATGGGTTTCGAGATCGAGATCGGCTCCTGGGTCGAGGCCATCGTCGAATTCCTGATCGACAATTTCACCCCGGCCTTCGACGCGATCGCGTGGGCCATCGGCCTGCTGGCGAACGGCCTCGAGGACGGGCTGCGCTGGATCCCCTGGTGGGCCTTCATAGCCGGCGTGGCAGTCCTGGCCCTCTGGCGCCTCGGCTGGCGGTTCGCACTCTTCACCATCGTCGCATTGCTGCTGGTGGTGGGCATGGGTCTCTGGCGGGAGACAGTGTCGACCCTGGCACTCGTCCTGTCGGCGACGGCGGTTGCGCTGGCGATCGGCATTCCAATCGGCATCGCGATGGCGCGCAACGACACGGTCGAGAAGGTCATCCGGCCGGTTCTCGACCTGATGCAGACGATGCCGCCGTTCGTCTACCTGATTCCCGCCGTGATGTTCTTCGGTCTCGGCGCCGTACCGGGCACGATCGCGACGGTCGTGTTCGCGATGCCGCCCGCGGTCCGCCTGACGAACCTCGGCATCCGCCACGTCAGCAAGGAGAACGTCGAGGCGGGCATCGCCTTCGGCTGCACCGACCGGCAGCTGCTGTTCAAGGTGCAGTTGCCTCTGGCGATGCCGTCGATCATGGCGGGCGTCAACCAGACGATCATGCTGGCCCTGTCCATGGTGGTCATCGCCTCGATGATCGGTGCCGGCGGCCTCGGCAACACCGTGCTGACCGGCATCCAGCGCCTGAATGTCGGCCTCGGCTTCGAGGGCGGCCTCGGCGTCGTGATCCTGGCGATCATCCTCGACCGCATCACACAGACTGTCGGCACGCGACGGACGGACGGCGGCCTCGCCGCAGCCTTCCGGTCGCTGTTCCGCCGCGGCCACGCCACGGCGGGGTCGGCCGAGAGTTCAACCGTTCACCCCGCGCCGGCCGAAGCTCGGCACTAGGCGCGGCAACAAGGAACGCCGCTCGAAGCGTTCCGCCTCCGACGGCTGCGCCGGCGGACGACCTGAAACGAGAGACGAAAAGGAGAACCGCATGATTCGAACAGCGAAGGCTCTGCTGATGGGGGCCGCGATCGCGACCGCATCGGTCGCCGGATTCGCCGGAAGTTCGGTGGCGGCCGACAAGGAAATCAACATCGGCTGGACCGCATGGTCCGACGCCGAGGCCGTCACGAAGATGGCCAAGAAGCTGATCGAGGAGAACTACGACGGCTACGAGGTCAAGCTCACCCTGGCCGATATCGCCGTCCAGTATCAGGGCGTCGCCAAGGGCGATCTCGACATGATGATGATGGCGTGGCTGCCCGGCACGCACGGCGACTACATGGAGAAGGTCGCCGGAGATGTGATCGATCTCGGCCCGATCTACACTGGCGCCAAGCTCGGCTGGGTGGTTCCGGCCTACGTTCCGAGCGACCAGCTCTCCTCCATCACCGACCTCAAGAAGGACGCGGTCAAGGAGAAGCTCGACGGTAAGATCCAGGGCATCGACCCCGGAGCCGGCCTGATGCGCCTGTCGAACGAAGCGGTCGACAAGTACGACCTCGACGACTACGAGCTTGTCTCGGCCAGCGGTGCCGCAATGACGGCCGCGCTGGAGCGTGCGGTAAAGCGCAACGAGTGGATCGTCGTCACCGGCTGGAGCCCGCACTGGATGTTTGGCGCGCACAAGCTGCGCTACCTGACGGATCCGGAAGGCGTCCTCGGCGGCCAGGAGCGCGTTCACGTCATCGCGCGCGAAGGCTTCTACCAGGACAATCCCGAGGTCGGGGCGTTCCTGGCGCGGATGTACCTGCCGCTCGATGAACTCCAGGCGCTGATGTACGACGCCCAGGAGACCTCCTACGAGAAGGCGATCGACAAGTACATCGAAGCCAATCCGAAGCGGATCGACTACTGGCTCACCGGCAAGATGGGCTGACGCTCGCCGTCATCCCGGCCGTCCGACGGTCGAATAGAACGCCCGGCCCACGCCGGGCGTTCTTCGTTTGTGAACGGTAAGGCCAGCCGTCGGAGCCAGCTGTGAAAGCCGACCGTCCGGGCTTTGCGATGCCGCCGGAAAACGGCCCGCACGCCACGCCGCCGAGCGCCGCCGGCCGGCCATGGCGGGCGCTGACCCTCTCGCTGAGTGTCCACGCCTTCGTCGTGGCGGCACTGTTCTTCTTCCAGTGGCCGGGCCGCGTCATCGAGGAGCCGGCGCCGCAGACCGTGCGTCTCGTGCTGGGGGACGGGCGGTCCGGCGCCCAGGGCGGCGGACAGTCGAGCCGCAGCGGAGGTGGCGGCACTGGTGACGCGGGATCACCCGCCGCCGCGGCCGCGGGCGATCCCGGCGTAGCGACCGCTGCAGCACCCGCCGAGCCGCCGGAGCCGCGCCCGACAGGGTCGTCGGTCGGCACGCCCGCCGAACCTTTGCGCCCCCCTCCCGAGACGACCGATGCAGTTCCCGATGCAGCGCAGCCGCCCGCTGCCGCGACGCGTGCCGACCTTCGTGAGCCGCCGCCACTTCCCACGCCTCGCCCTTACCGGCCGCGTCCGCCGTCGCCGACCCCGCCGCCGCCCCCACCCTCACCATCGCTATCGCAGCCGGCACCGCCCGACATCCTGCCGCCGGCACGGAACGAGCCGGCCGACGCAGCGCCCGGCCCGCCCATCGACCTGCTCGCCCCGCGCGTGGCGAATGGCTCGGCCGGCCAAGGCGGCGCACCGGGTGAAGGCGGCGGGGGACGGGGCTCGTCCGGCGGCGGCCGCGCGGTGCTCGGCGACGGCGCGCGCGAGAACCCGGGCGACGACTATCTCGACCGCCTGCTCAGGCATCTCGCGCGCTACAAGAATTATCCCCGGGAGGCACGCGACAGAAAGCAGGAGGGCACGGCGGTGGTGACCTTCACCATCGGCCGCGACGGCAGCGTGAGCGGAGCGGCTATCGAGCGAAGTGCCGGCGCCGCGGCGCTGGACGAGGCGGCGCTCGATCTGTTGCGGGCCGCCGATCCCGTCCCGGCACTGCCCGAGACGTTCGCCGGCCGCAGCGCGACCGTCTCCCTGCCGATCACCTACTCGCTCAGCGTCCTCAATCGCCTCTTCTGAGTAGCGGAGTCCATTGCGGCGGTGCCAGGCGATACCCGTGGCCGGGCCGCGATCAGCCCGTGGCGTCGCGTTCGGGAAGCCGGTGCCGGTTGAGGAGAGGAACCTGGGCCATCGCGAAGGCGAACGTCAGCACCAGGATTCCGAAGACCTTGAAGCTGACCCAGACGTCCGTGGACTGGGTGCGCCAGACGATCTCGTTGAGCACCGCCATCGCGACGAAGAACAGGCCGAACCGGAGGGTAAGGCGGCGCCAGCCGTCATCGTCGATCGACCACACCGTATGGAAGAGCGGCTTCAGCAGCATCCGGTTGAACAGCAGGCCGCCGAGCAGCACGCAGGCGAACAGCATCTGCACGATGGTCGGCTTCATCTTGATGAAGGTATCGTCGTTCAGCCACAGCGTCAGTCCGCCGAAGACCACGACCACGCCCGCCGTCACCAGGGGCATGACGGGAACGCGACGCGTTACCGCCAGCGACAGGGCCAGACCGACGGCCGTGGCCGCCATCAACGCGGCGGTCGCAGGCAGCAGGCCGCCGACGAGATAGACGGCGAAGAAGGCGGCGAGCGGACCGTAGTCGACGGCCGGGCGCAGCCAGGAGGGTTCGGCATTCTTCATGGCGCGTCGGATATGGGGTGAGCGTGCCCGCTAGGCAAAGGCGGTTTCCGGTCCGCCAGTCGCGGCTCGCGCCAGCGCCTCGATTCTCTGCCAGTCCCCCGCGGCCACGGCATCGGGCGGCACCATCCAGGAGCCGCCGACCGCGAAGACCTGCGGCAGCGCGAGATATTCCAGGCTCGAGCGCTGGTCGACACCCCCCGTCGGGCAGAAGCGCACCTCCGGGAAGGGCGCCGACAGAGCGCGTACGGCCGCGACGCCGCCCACCTGCGCGGCCGGAAACAGCTTCAGCCTCTGGAAGCCCAGCGCGAGCGCCCCCATGATCTCGGTGGCCGTGGCAACGCCCGGCAGGTAGGGCAGCGACGCGGCAGCACTGGCGCCAGCGACGTCGGCGCCGAACCCCGGCGATACGATGAACCGAGCCCCCGATTCGGCTGCGCGCGACACCTGTCGCGGGTCCAGGACCGTGCCCGCCCCGACGATCGCCTCGGGCACAGAGTCGGCGATCATCCTCAAAGCGTCGGCGGCTGCGGCCGTCCGGAACGTGATCTCCAGAACGCGGATCCCGCCGCGAACCAGCGCGCGCGCCAGCGGGACAGCGGTCGACAGGTCGGCGATCGTCAGGACCGGAACGACCCGTCCGCCGTTCCAGACCCGCTCGATACCGGAGATGCTATGGTCCGGTGGAGGCATGGTGGTACGCTCCGCAGCGATGAACGGTCAGTCTAAACGGGTCGCCGCGGTCGGCGAATGCATGATCGAGCTGACCGAGACCGGTCCCGGCACGATGCGCCGCCGCTATGGCGGGGATACCCTCAACACTGCGGTCTACATGGCGAGGCTCGGTGCCGGCCTCGGCATCGCCGTCGACTATGTGACCGCGCTCGGCGACGACCCCCTGAGCGACGAGATGCTCGCCTGCTGGCAGGCCGAGGGCGTTGGTGTCGAGAGGGTGGCGCGCCTGCCGGGCCGTCTGCCGGGCCTGTACCTGATCAAGACCGATTCGAGCGGCGAGCGCAGCTTCTGGTACTGGCGCTCGGCGTCCGCGGCGCGCGACCTGACCGCTCCGCCGCACGGCGACGCCGCCCTCGGCTCGCTCGCGCGGGACGACCTCGTGTACGTGTCGGGCATAACCCTGTCGATCCTCGACGATCCGGGACGCGAGCGGCTGCTCGCGGCCGTCGCCGCGGCGCGGGCCGAAGGCGCACGCATCGCGGCCGATACCAACTGGCGACCGCGCAACTGGCCGGACATCGAGGCCGGCCGGCACTGGACGGCGCGCCTGTTCGCTCATGCCGACATCGCGCTGCCGAGCGCCGAGGACGACGTGGCTCTCTTCGGCGACGCGACGCCGGAAGGTACGGTCGCCCGCCTGACCGGCCTCGGCATCGCGGAGGTGGTCGTGAAGAACGGCGCTGACGGCTGCATCCTCGCCCATGACGGCTACAGCGAGCGCATTCCGGCGACGCCCGTGGACCTGCCTGTCGACACGACCGCCGCCGGCGACTCGTTCAATGCCGCCTACCTGATGGCACGCCTGGCGGGACTCGATCCGGCCACCGCGGCACTGTCGGGCCACCGCCTCGCCACCGCCGTCATCGGCCATCCCGGCGCGATCATCCCGCGCGATGCGATGCCCCATTTCGATTGGAGCCCGCAGTGAATCCGCCGGCCATCGAGATCGACTTCTACTACGGCATCGGCAGCCGCTATTCCTATCTCGCGTCGACGCAGCTGGACGGGATCGCCCGCAGCTATGCCTGCCGGTTTCGCTGGCTTCCGCTGTTCAGCGGCCGGCTGATCGCCGCCGACGGCACCGACCCGTTCGCCGGCGCCCCGGTCTCCGGCCAGTACGACTGGGCCTACCGCCAACGCGACGCCGAAGCCTGGGCATCCTTCTACGGCGTACCGTTCCACGAACCGCGCGGCCGCCGGATGGATGCCGAACGCCTGGCGCTCGCCTGCGTCGCCGCCGGCCGGCTCGGGCTCGCCGAACCGTTCAGCCGCAGGCTGTTCGCTGCGATCTTCGCCGGCGACCGGGCGGTGATCGGCCAGGACGCCTGCGACGAGGCGGCAAGCGGCCTGGGGATCGATGCCGCGCGGTTCCGGGCACTCACCGACGAGCCGGCCACCGCGGCGCTGCACGATGCGCGGCTCGCCGAAGCCCGCGCCCGTGGTGCCTTCGGCGTGCCGACCTTCTGCGTCGGCGACGCCGTCTTCTGGGGTAACGACCGGCTGCCGCTGCTCCGCCACCACCTGTGGCGGCTGCGAGCGGAGGCGGCTGCGGTCAGCCCGGCTCGTTGATCAGGTCGAGCGGATAGACCGGCCGGTGCACCCGCTTGAAGGTGAGCTGCGAATAGTCCGAGGTGCAGACGCCGGTACCCGCACACTCGATGATCGCCTTGGCGATCGGCTTGAAGCCGGCGCGATAGTGGATGCGGCTCTTCAGCATCAGGTAGCGCTTCGACAGCGGGTCTATACCGACACTGTAGAAGGCATTGAGGTCGTTGGGCTCCTGGTGGCGCGAGACGACCACGATCTCGACCTTGCCGGTGTCGAGCACCACGGTCGGGCCCATGTCCATCAGCACGCCCTTCGATGCCGGCCCGCGGTTCCGGTACTGGCCGTTGGTGATGACCCGGACGGTGCCGCTCACCTCCAGGGGCTCGCCGGTCTTGCCGATCGACGGCATGTCCATTTTGCCGCCGAGCTTCAGCGTGACCTTTGCGCCGACGCCGGCGGCGATCATCTCCTGTACCGATGCCGGGTCGAAGATCGCGAACGCCGCCACGCTCTCCAGTCCGGCCTCGATGATGCCGCGTAGCACGGTCGTCGTGTCCATGGTGCCGCCGGACGCGGAATTGTCGAAATGGTCGAGCAGGACGACCGGCCCGTCCTTGATCGCCTTCGCGCGCGCCAGCGACTCGGCCAGCGGCTCGATCTTGTAGACGAAGGCTTCGCGGTTCTGCCACGCCATGTCGAGCAGTTCGTCGACATACTTTTTCGCCAGCGCCGGATCGTTGTCCGTCACGACGACGGCGCTCGAGCCGGCGAGGCTGATGTCGGCGTGCGGGAAGCCGACGAAGAAGGTCGCGGTCAGGGCACCCTGCCGCTCCATCTCCTTGCAGCGCGCCTGGATCTCCTTGTTCGGGAAATCGTCGGTGCCCTGGCGCATGACGTGCGGCAGCATCGGCCGGTTGTCCCAGGCGATCACCGGCTTCACCTCCCCCTTCAGCATGGCGAAGATCGGCTTTCCGGCCCGCATCCCGGTCTCATAATTGTCGATGTGCGGATAGGTCTGGTAGCCGGCCAGCACCGTCGCGTGCTCGGCGATCTCCGGGTAGAGGTTGGTGTGCATGTCGAACGACACGCCGATCGGCACCGTCGGATTGATCGCGCGCAGGCGCTTCAGCAGCGTCCCCTCGCCGTCCTCCAGGCTCTCCGTGACCATGGCACCGTGCAGGTCGAGCAGAACGGCGTCGCAGCCCTCGGCGACCGCGTCGCAGATCAGCTTCGCGATGTGTTCGTAAGCCTTGTCCTCGACCTCTTTCGACGGCGGCGCGCTGGCGGCGACCGGCGTCACGATCTCCGCGCCGGCGGCCTCGGCCAGCTCAATGAAGGCGCCCATCGCCGTGCCCGTACCCTTGAAGGCGTCGAACGCCTCGCGGCCGTAGTAGGGCTCCGCCTGCCCTTTGGCAAAGCGCGCGAGCGGCGTCGGCACCGGGGAGAAGGTGTTCGTCTCGTGCTTCATCATCGCGATCACGACGCGCATGCATCAGTCTCCTCGAAGTGCGGTCCGCCACAGGCCGGTGGTCTGCGACCTGCCCAAAGCATGAGTCGTGCCGCAAGCCGCGCGCAAGTGGCGTAGGTGTGATGCAGGTAATGCAGGCGTCGCGCGGACGCGGCTATCATTCCCCCGTACCGGTGGGGGCACAGGCGCATGCAGGATAACCGCAAAGACGAGGTCAGGTCCGCGGAAGGCCGTCGCGAGGTCGGCCACGACGAGGCGCTTGGCAGCTTCGGCGACATCGAAAGCGTCGTTGAAGCGCTGGCCCGCGAGGTCGGCATCGAGGATGCCAGGGAGATCATTCGCGACCAGCTGGCCCACCGGCCAGCGCAGGCGCAGCCGGTCGCGGTAGCCCGGACGCGGGCGCCTCGCGTGGTCGAGCCCTCACACGCCCCCAGGGCCCCCGGTGTCTGGACCGAACTGAAACACCTGTTCGGGACGCTGAAGCGTGCACCGGAGCGCACGGGCATCCTCATGCTCGCCGCCGGGATCGTCGTCGTCCTCGTCGGCAACATGATCGCGCAGGTCCGCCTCAACAACTGGAACGGCGATTTCTATGACGCCATCGAGGCCAAGGATTTCGGCGCGTTCGGCGAGCAGCTCCTGGTCTTCCTGGCGATCATCGCCGTGCTGCTCGGCCTGGTGGTCAGCCAGACCTGGCTGCAGGAAATGCTGAAGGTTCGGCTGCGCGGCTGGCTGACCAAGCACCTGCTCAACGGGTGGCTGGCGCCGGGTCGCGCCTATCGCCTCGGGATGGCCAGCGAACTCGGCGTCAATCCCGACCAGCGCATCCAGGAGGACACGCGCCAACTGACCGAGATGACGACGGAGTTGGGCGTCGGCCTGCTGCAGGCCACCATGCTGCTCGTCAGCTTCATTGGCGTGCTGTGGGCGCTGTCGAGCAACATCGCGTTCACGATCGGGGGCGAGAAGGTCGTCATTCCCGGCTACATGGTGTGGTGCGCGATCGGCTATGCCGGCCTCGGCTCGTGGCTGACCTGGAAGGTCGGGGCGCCGCTGATCCAGCTGAACGCCCACCGTTACCAGCGCGAGGCCGAGTTCCGCTTCGCGCTGGTCAGGGTCAGCGAATCCGCCGAGAGCGTCGCCCTCTATGGCGGCGAGCCCGACGAGCGCCGTGCCCTCGACAAGACGGCCGGCACCGTCATCGAAGCCATGCGCCGCCTGTCCGGCGCACTCTCGCGTCTCACCTGGATCACCTCCGGCTATGGCTGGGTGGCGATCGTCTTTCCGCTGATCGTGGCCTCGCCCGGCTATTTCAGCGGCGACCTCACGCTCGGCGGCCTCATGATGGTCGTCGGCGCCTTCAATCAGGTGCAGGCCTCGCTGCGGTGGTTCGTGGACACCTTCCCGCGCATCGCCGACTGGCGCGCCACGGTGCAGCGCGTCTCCGCCTTCCAGACGGGGCTGGAGACGGTCGACGAACTGAGCGCGGAAGGCACGCGCATTGCGCTCGTCGACCACCCCGAGGGCGGCCTCGCCTTCGACCATGCGGGTGTTCACGTCGCGGACGGCAAGGTCGTGATCGAGGAGGCGACGGCGGAGATCAAAGCCGGCGAGCGGGTGCTGATCGTCGGCGAGTCCGGCACCGGCAAGAGCACCCTGTTCCGGGCCATGGCGGGGCTTTGGCCCTGGGGCACCGGCCGGATCCTCCTGCCGCCGCGCGGCACGATGATGTTCATGCCGCAGCGGCCCTACATGCCGCTCGGGACGCTGCGGGCAGCCCTCGCCTACCCCGCCGCACCGGACGCCTTCCAGGACGCCGACGTGCGAACCGCGCTGGAGCGCGTCGGCATCGGCCAGTTCGCGCCGATGCTCGACAAGGACGACCGTTGGGACAAGATCCTGTCGCTCGGCCAGCAGCAGCGGCTGGCCTTCGCGCGGCTGCTCCTGCACAAGCCGCGCTGGGTCTTCCTCGACGAGGCGACCGCCGCGCTCGACGAGGAGAACCAGCGGACGGTCATGTCGATCTTCGATCGGGAACTGCCGGATACGACGATCGTCAGTATCGGCCACCGTCCGGGACTGGAGGCGTTCCATACCCGCAAGCTGATGCTGACGCACACCGACCACGGCGCGCATCTGGAGCGTCCGCCCGTCCGCCCGGGTCCGATCCTGGGTACCGCGGACCGCCTCCTGACCCGGGTACTGCGGAGCCGCAACTGGCTCGGCCGGCACTCCTCGTTGAACCCGAGGCCACCGGTGTGAAGGCAGCGGCTCAGGCCGCCGCCTTCCAGTAAAACCCTGTGGCATTTCGCGCGAGGCCGTCATGGAGGTCGAGGCAACGGTCGAGCCAGGGCCGGATGGCGTCGTCGTCGGCGATCAGCAGGAATGGGCTGATCGTGCGCGCCCACATGAAGGCCCCGAAGACGACGTAGTCGGCATACAGCGGCGCCTCGCCGCCGAGGAACGGCTGATGGGCGAGCAGCCGGCGCAACGGGATCAGACCGGCACGAAAACCCTGCACCCGTTCCGCCCGGCCGGCGACGACCTCGTCGAGGGAGCGACCGTAGCGTGCCTCCCGGCTCTCGATGAAATATTTCCGGTCCTCCGGACCGAGATGCTCGGCGATGTCGCGAACGACCAGCCCGGCGACCGCCGGCTGCAGAACCCCGTCGGCCCACCCCTGGACGAAGCGGGAAACGGCGAGTCCGCCTTCGCCGCCGAACAGGCTCGGCCGGTCCGGAAACGCCTTCTCCAGATAGACGGCGATGTCCCAGCTCTCCGCAAGGACGGTGTCGCCGTGCTCGAGGACCGGCACCGTCCTGAAAGCGCCACCGGCGATCTTCGGAATGTCGAGGAAGCCCGCGGGCCTCGTCTCGTGGTCGAGCCCCTTGTGCGCGAGGGCCATCCGCACCCGCCAGCAATAGGGGCTGAACCGGCGTCCGTCGGCGCCGCAGAGGTCGTGCATGATGATGGTCATGGTCCGGCCCCTCCCGATTGAAGCCGGAGAGCCTACAGCGGAATGTGCGGACAGGTCCAATGCCGATAGCGGCGTCGTGCCATGCCGTTTTGGTTTGCCTCCGGCGGCAGGTCGGGGTCTATAATGTCCGTACTTGCCCGCTCAGGGGGAAACAAGCCATGCAAATACAAGAACATACGCACGCACCAGTCCTGATCCCATCCTCGTCCGCCTACGATAACGCGTGGCGGGAAGTGATGGCCGCACCTTGCGGAGCCGAACTCGAATATCACCAGGGCATCCTGGTGAAAGACCGCCAGAGGGACCCGACCATCGACGGTTGGGCTCAGGGTTTCTTCGACGCCGCGGCCAAGGGTCACGGCATTCTCATCCAGCGCCGGATGGACGAAGGCACCGTCTGCTACATCTTCCGCCGCAGCTGCGGCTGACATCGTCGCGTTTCTTGCGTTGCGGCCCCTCTCGGGGCCGTTACGCGTTTCTGACCCCGCTCAGACCAGCAGCATGTAGCCAGCAACCGACAGTAGCGCCAGCAGGGATCCTACGACCAGCATCAGCAATCTGTCGTGCAGCGTGACCGCAAGGCCGAAGATCGCGGTCACCGAACCGGCACTGCTCGCCGCGAAAACCAGGATTTCGAGCGGCGGCATGGTGGCCACGGTGACGAAGCAGACCATCGCCGCCAGCCGCAGCCCGATCCCTTCGGTCGCGGAGATCAGCCGGCGCCGCACGACCCGATCGATGCGACGGACGACCGGCTCGACATAGCCCAGCGCCGTCTCCACGCGTCCCCGGTCTACCGACGCGCTCGACAGGCGTCGCGGCAGCCACAGGGAGCGTCGCCCGAGAACGGCCTGCGCCGACACAAGCATGATCAGCGTGCCCAGGATCGAGGGGACGGTGGGAATGCCCGAAAGCGGGGTCACCGCCAGGAGCGCCGGCAGCAGGACGAGCGGCGCGAATGATCGCGCTCCCGCCATTTCCGGAAGCGCGGCAACCGCCAGCCCACCATCGGCGCTCCGCTCGCGCACCGCCGCGAGCGGCTCGGAGAGAGTCTCGAAGCTGCGGGTTCCGCCGTCCATTTGCATCGCGTCCGCCCTACCCTTCGCCCGCCGGTCCAGATTAAGAAGCCCTCGGGGCCGTCGATGCGCCGGCAACGACTTCACAGGAGCCCGAATGTCCGACCTTCCGATCAGTTTCGACGATCTGGCCGCACGGCTGAAACTCAACCCCTTCCACCAGTGGCTCGGGCTGGAACTCCTGGAGATGGGCGCCGACAGTGTGGAGATCGCGGCGACGTGGCGGCCCGAATGGGTGTCGAATCCGGAACGCGGATTCGTGCACGGCGGCATCCTCGCCGCACTGGTCGACACGACCGCCGACTTCGCGCTCGCGGCGAAGCTGGGCCGCCCCTACCCGACCGTCGACATGCGCGTCGACTACCACCGCGGCGCCGGCAAGGGCAACCTGCGCGCCCGTGGCCAGGTGGTGCGCGCCGGAGGCACCTTCTCGACCGCGGAGGCCTTCATCTATGACACCAAGGGCACGCTCCTGGCCAGCGGCCGCGGGGTCTACTTCTCGGGTCTCGCCAAGGCCTGATAGGCTCCGGCCGACGAACGAACGCTCAGAACGAAGGAAACTGCCATGCGTCTCGGAATGCTGCTGCGCTACTCCGGTGGGCCGATCAACCTCGATGCCGTGCTGGAGGCGGAACGCCTCGGCTACCACTCCGTCTGGAGCGGCGAATCTTACGGGACCGATGCCGTGACCCCTACGGCCTGGGTCCTGGCCCGAACGACGAAGATCAAGGCAGGCACCAGCATCATGCAGATGCCGGCCCGCACGCCGGCCTGCGCCGGCATGACCGCGATGACGCTGCAGATGCTGTCGGGCAACCGCTTCCTGATGGGCGTCGGCCCGTCGGGACCGCAGGTGGTCGAGGGCTGGCACGGCGAGCCGTTCGGCAAGCCGATGACCCGGACCCGCGAATATGTCGAGATCGTCCGCCGCATCCTGAAGCGCGAGGCACCGCTGGAGTTCGACGGCGAGATGTACCAGGTGCCGTACAAGGGGCCGGGTGCCACCGGCCTCGGCAAGCCTCTCAAGACGATCGGCCAGGGCGATCCGACGATGCCGATCTATACGGCGTCGATCACGCCTGCCGGCCTGCGCACGGCCGGTGAGATCGCCGACGGAGTCCTGCCGATCTTCATGTCCCCGGACCAGCCGAAGGTCGTCACCGACGCGGTGGGAGAAGGGATGGCGAAGGCCGGCGGCGGCAAGTCGCTGAAGAGCTTCGATATCGCGCCCTACGTCCGCATCCGCATGGGCGACGACCTGCAGGCCTGCCGCGACGCCATCAAGCCGGAACTGGCGCTCTATATCGGCGGCATGGGCGCGCGGGAGAAGAACTTCTACAACGACTTCGCCAAGCGGCACGGCTACGAGGACGCGGCGACGAAGATCCAGGACGCATTCCTGGGGGGCCGCCGGCCCGAGGCCGTCGCCGCGGTACCGGACGAACTGGTCGACGAACTCTGCCTGGTGGGCAGTGCCGACCGGATCAAAGACCGGCTGCAGGCCTGGAAGGCCGCTGCGAAGGACGGCTCGGTCGGCACCGTCCTGCTGGGCGGCGCTTCAGTGGAGGCGCTGCGCGTCTGCGCGGAATCGGTGCTCTGAAGCGCATCTGCGCCTGAGCCACAAACAACAACAATCGTTGGAGGAACGCCCATGACCGGCCTGACCGTATTGCTCGACGGACTGCATTTTCCCGAAGGCCCGCGCTGGCACGACGGTCGGCTCTGGTTCTCCGACTTCTACGCGCACGAGGTCGTCGCGGTCGATCTGCAGGGCCGGCGTGAGACGATCGTATGCGTCCCGGAGCAGCCGTCGGGTCTGGGATGGCTGCCCGACGGCCGGCTCCTCGTCGTCTCGATGAAGGACCGCAAGGTGATGCGGCTCGATCCGGACGGCCTGAAGGTCCACGCCGATCTCTGGCATCTCGCGGCTTTCAACTGCAACGACATGGTGGTCGATGCCGATGGCCGGGCCTATGTCGGGAACTTCGGGTTCAACCACTATGTCGGCGAGAAGCCGGCGCCGGCGCCGCTGATCAGGGTCGATCCGGACGGGACGACATCGATCGCAGCCGAAGGCCTGATGTTCCCCAACGGGACGGTGATCACGCCCGACGGCGGCACGCTGATCGTCGGCGAGACCCGAGGCAGGCGACTAACGGCCTTCGACCGGGCGCCCGACGGCGGCCTGTCGAACAAGCGCGTCTGGGCCGACCTCGGCGACAACTATCCTGACGGGATCTGCCTGGACGCCGAAGGCGCGATATGGGTGGCCGATCCGCGTAACAATATGCTGATCCGGGTTCGCGAAGGTGGAGAAGTGACCGATACCGTCTCCACGGGCGATCTGGGCGCCTTCGCCTGCATGCTGGGCGGGGAGGACGGGCGCACGCTGTTCGTGTGCACCGCGAAAATGTCCGGTCCCGGTGCGGCGGAGATCCGATCCGGGCGCATCGAGCAGATCCGCGTCGACGTGCCGGGTGCAGGCCTGCCGTAGAGCCGACGTATGCCGTGTCATGCGTGAAACAGTTCGTACAGCGTCAGCCCGATCTCGAAGATGATCAGGATAACGATGTACCACTCGACCCGCAGGCTGTGCTTGTGATGGACGAGATCGAGCAGCGCCTCGACCGTTCCCGAAATCACGTCCAGCTTCCGGCGTAGCGCGATGTCGCGCTCCCTCAATTCGTATTCGTCTTCGAGCCGGAGGTAGAGCCGCTCGAGCGCCGGGAATTCCCAAAGCACTTCCGGCTTCTCCGTCACCTCGACGCGGCCGACGGTGCGATGCTGCGCGATGAGGACGTCGCCGATATGCTTCAGCAGATCGACCGGGCGGGATCGGTTTCGCCCCGAGCGCTTCAGTTCCTCGGCGACCGGATCGATCCGGTCGAACGTCCGCGCGAGGCTCTTCTCGTAGTAGTCGAGGACGAGGCTCTTCGCCAGGAGGTCGGCGATCACCTGCATGCGCTCGACCGTGACGGCCTGTATGCGAATCGCGCCGGACGCCAGGACGGTCTCATCGGCCGCCGGATCGACGACGATCGTCGCCTCTTCGGGCATCGCCTTTTCGACCGGTCCTCCGGCAACGGCAGCGAGGCCGGCGAGAAAGTCCTGCTGCTCCTCCGCATCGAGATCGAAGAGCACCGCGACACCATAACGGAAGAGCACCGCGTGCCCGGATGCGCCGGCGCGCACCGTGAGGGGCAGCGTGCCGAGCGCCGTCGCTCCCTCCAGTCGCCGCGTGTCGAGACGCTCGCTCAGAAGAACTGCCCATACGTTCATGCGTCACCGGGTCTCACGAATGTCGATCCATGACCGTCGAAAAGGAGGCCGCCTACGATCCAGTGACGACACTGCATGACGGATAGATGCGAGAACAACCGCGCGCGGCGGAAATTCGTTGAACCTGCGTCTCACTTTCAATAGCGTTCGCGGACCGGTACATGACAGTCTGATGCAGACCGCCCGCACACACGCCTCCGCCATCGACGCCGCCAAACCAGTCCTGCTCCGGGTGCCGCGGCAGACGGCGGTGCCTGCGCTCACCGTCGAGGGGCTGTCACACCGTTACGGCACGATGCGTGTTCTCGACGATGTCGACCTGACGGTCGCGCGCGGCGAGATCCTGTGCCTCGTCGGCCCGTCGGGATGCGGGAAATCGACCACGCTGAGACTGGTCGCGGGTCTGGAGCCGATAGAGGCGGGGCGGATCGACATCGCCGGCGTCACGGCGTCCGCCCCAGGCATATACAAGCCGGCGGAGGAGCGGAACGTCGGCCTGATGTTCCAGGACTACGCGTTGTTCCCGCACATGACCGTCCTCGACAACGTCGCCTTCGGCATCCGCGGCGTGCCGAGGAGCGAACGCCGTGTGCGGGCGCAAGCGGCGCTCAACGAGGTGAATCTGGGACAGTATGCCGGCGCCCATCCGCATGTCCTGTCGGGCGGACAGCAGCAGCGCGTCGCCCTCGCCCGCGCGCTCGCGCCGAAGCCGGCGCTGATGCTGCTCGACGAGCCCTTCTCCGGACTCGACCGGCAGTTGCGAAACCAGGTTCGCGACGACACGATGCATCTGCTGAAGCAAAGCGGTGCGGCCACCATGCTGGTCACGCACGATCCCGAAGAGGCCATGTTCATGGCCGACCGGATCGCAGTGGTGCGTGCCGGCAGGATCGAGCAGATCGGCGCACCCGCCGAGATCTATTACCGGCCGGCGAGCGCGTTCGTCGCCGAGTTCTTCAGCGAGGTCAACCGAATGGAGGGCCACGTCGCCGACGGACTGGTGGAGACCCCACTCGGTCGCGTCCGGGCCGATGGCCTGCCCGACGGCATGGCGGTCCAGGTGCTGGTCCGGCCGGAGGGCGTGAAGCTGACGGCGAGCGGCTCGGGTCCCGCGGCGCACGTCATGGCTGCGCGCATGCTCGGCCGCAGCAGCCTGGTGCATCTTTCATTGGCCGGAACGGGGGACGACGTGCACCTGCACGCCCGGGTACCCGGGCGCTTCCTGCCCTGCGACGCACAGACATTGTCGATCTCGCTCGACCCCGAACAGACCTTCGTTTTCCCGAAGTGAGTCGCCATATGCCCGGCTGAAGGCTCAGCCGCGTTGCGGCGCGGCCGGCTTTTTGCGATGATCCGCCTCGATGGCCGGGGTTTCCCGACCGTCGTTCCTGGGAGTTTTCCTATGGGTATTAGCGTCTGGCAGATCCTGGTGATTCTGCTGATCGTTCTCATCCTCTTCGGCGCAGGCAAGCTGCCGCGAGTGATGGGCGACATCGCCAAGGGCGTGAAGAGCTTCAAGTCCGGGCTGAAGGACGACGGCGAGGGTGACACCGAGCAGGCCCCGCGTGCGCTCGAAGGCCGCAACGATCCGCAGGCGGGCAAGGTGCATCACGACGAAACGGCGCGCAGCTGAAGGACCGGTCGCCGGCGCGTTCCGCCGGCGCGGCTGAAACGGCATGTTCGACATAGGCTGGTCTGAACTCGCGGTCATCGCGGTCGTGGCGCTGATCGTGATCGGGCCGCGCGATCTTCCGCGCGTGCTCTATACGGCGGGAAAGATGGCCGGGAAGGCGCGCGCGATGCTCCGCGAGGTCCAGCAGAGCATTGAGGACATCGGCCGCGAGGCCGAACTGGAGGACATGCGCAAGAAGATCGAGTCCGTCCGCGACGTCGACCTCCATAAGCAGATCCGCAATTCGATCGACCCCAAGGGCGAGATCGAGGCGGCGTTCGACACGGATGTGGAGCGACGGCCGGCAGCAGCCCCAGCCGAGACACAGACTTCGGCATCGGCCGTCGAGCCGCCGCAGCCTGCGGAAGCACCGCAGTCCGACGACCCGCCGCCGGTGCGCCCATGAGTCCGCGCGACGTCCACGACGAGGAAGACGAGCAGGCGAAGATGCCCCTGCTCGATCATCTTCTCGAACTGCGGAACAGGCTTCTCTACGCGACCGTCGCGGTGATGGTCGCCTTCGCCGGCTGCTATTACTTCTCCGAGCAGATTTTCGGCTTCCTCGTCAGGCCGCTGGCGCATGCGTTCGAGGGCCAGACAGGACGCAGGCTGATCTATACCGGGCTGGCCGAAACGTTCTTCACCTACATCAAGGTCGCCTTTTTCGCAGGCACCTTCCTGTCGTTCCCGATCATCGCCAACCAGCTCTGGAAGTTCGTAGCACCGGGACTCTACCGCAACGAGCGGAAGGCCTTCCTGCCCTTCCTGGTCGCGACACCGGTGCTGTTCTTCATGGGCGGCGCCTTCGTCTACTACTTCATCATGCCGCTCGCCTGGCAGTTCTTCGTCGGCTTCGAAAGCATGGGCAGCGACACCACTCTGCCGATACAGCTGGAAGCCCGGGTCAGCGAGTATCTCTCGCTGGTGATGAAGCTGATCTTCGCGTTCGGCCTGTTCTTCGAGATGCCGGTCGTCCTCACCCTCCTGGCACGCGCCGGGCTGATCACGTCGGCGATGCTGGTCGCGAAGCGCAGGATCGCGATCGTCGTCATCTTCATCTTTGCCGCCGTGCTGACGCCGCCGGATCTCATCAGCCAGATCGGCCTCGCCGTACCGGGCATGTTGCTCTACGAAATATCCGTCGTCCTGGTGCGGATGATGGAGAAGAAGCGCGCAGAGGCGGAAGACGAGGAAGACGAGGGCGTCTGATCCCGCTGCGGTGCCGGCGTCGTCGCCGCCGCGGTTTCGGCTGGAAAGCCGGCCGCCTTTCCGGTATCCCCTGCACCGCTCCGACAGCCGGGTGGTTGGCCATGTCCGATAAGATCAAGCGCGTCGTCCTCGCCTATTCGGGCGGCCTCGACACCTCCATCATCCTGCGCTGGCTGCAGGACACCTACCGCTGCGAGGTGGTGACCTTCACCGCTGATCTCGGCCAGGGCGAGGAACTCGAGCCCGCCCGCAAGAAGGCGGAGATGATGGGCGCGACGAAGATCTACGTCGACGACCTGCGCGAGGAGTTCGTCCGCGACTTCGTGTTTCCGATGTTCCGCGCTAATGCCCTGTATGAGGGCGTCTACCTGCTCGGCACCTCGATCGCACGGCCGCTGATCGCCAAGCGCCAGATCGAGATCGCCGAGGAAGTCGGTGCCGACGCAGTCGCGCACGGAGCGACCGGCAAGGGCAACGACCAGGTTCGCTTCGAACTCGGCTACTACGCGCTGAAGCCGGACATCAAGGTGATCGCCCCCTGGCGCGAGTGGGACCTGAATTCGCGCACGCGCCTGATCGAATATGCCGAACAACACCAGATCCCGATCCCGCGCGGCAAGCAGGGCGAGCCGCCCTACTCCACCGATGCCAACCTGCTGCACATCTCCTACGAGGGCCGGGCGCTCGAAGACCCCTGGGTCGAGCCCGACGAGGAGATGTTCACCCGCTCGGTCGCGCCGGAGAAGGCGCCCCACACGCCGGAATATGTCGAGATCGCCTTCGAAAAGGGCGATCCGGTCGCAGTCAACGGCGAGGCGCTCTCGCCGGCCGCCCTGCTGACGAAGCTGAACGAGATCGGCGGCCGCAACGGCGTCGGGCGGCTCGATCTCGTCGAGAACCGCTTCGTGGGCATGAAGTCGCGCGGCGTCTACGAGACCCCCGGCGGGACCGTCCTGCTCCATGCGCGGCGCGCCGTGGAGAGCCTCACGCTCGATCGCGGTGCGATGCACCTGAAGGACGAGATGATGCCGCGCTACGCGGAGCTCATCTACAACGGCTTCTGGTTCTCGCCCGAGCGCCAGATGATTCAGGCGCTGATCGACGAAAGCCAGAAGCGCGTGAACGGTGTCGCCCGTCTGAAGCTCTACCGCGGCAGCGTCATCGTGGCCGGCCGGAAGTCCGACGACAGCCTCTACCGTCACGATTACGTGACCTTCGAGGCGGACACCGTCTACGACCAGCGGGACGCCCAAGGCTTCATCAAGCTGAACGCCCTGCGCCTGCGTCTGGCGAAGATGGTACGCTGACCTCTCTTCGCAGGTGCGACAAAGAGGTCAGCCCGCGCCCTTGAAACCGGACCATCGCGGTTCTATTTTCCCGCCTGCATCTGCAGGACTTCCCGTCGATTGGGGTGACTCGGCCTGGGACTCTCACTTCCCGGGGCGCGGGGATTTTTTCCCCCGCGGCAGGTCTGACGCAGCCGCCCGTATGCGGCGCGTGCCTTGGGTCGACGGAAAAGCGACAACAGCTCCGGGAGACAGATTTCATGCAAATGGACAAGCGCCTCAGCGGCAAGACCGTCGCGATCCTCGTGGCCAACGGCTTCCACGAAGAGGACATGACGGAAACCCAGAAGGCGCTCGCGAGCGAGGGTGCTATTCCCCGCGTGGTGTCGACCGAGGTCGGTCTCGTCAATGGTTGGCATGAAGGCACCTGGGGACACAACTTCTACGTCGAAGTGAAGCCCAAGGACGTTCTGCCGAGCCAGTACGACGCGCTGCTGCTCCCCGGCGGCGACCGTGGCGCGAAGACGTTGCTCGAGAGCGCACACGCCCGCCGGATCGTGAAGGGCATGATGGACGCCGGCAAGCCGGTCGCCGTCGTGACCGACGCCATCCAGTTGCTGATCGGCACCGAGACGCTGGCCGGCCGCACGGTTACGAGCCGGCCCGAGTTCCGTGAGGCCGTCGAGGCTGCGGGCGGCATCTGGAGCGAGTCCGGTGTCGTCAGCGACGGCGCGCTGATCACCTCGATCGGCGGCGAGACGCTGACCGAGTTCACCGCCACCTTCCTCGACGCGATCGAGCAGAACGCCGAGAAGGCCCGCGAAGCGGCCTGATCTTTCGGCGCCTATCGGAATCGTGAAGGGCCCCCATCCGCTGGATGGGGGCCCTTTTCGTGCGCGGCGGCGGCGCCGGCGGAAGCGTCAGCCGCCGACCTTGCCGCCACCGGTCTTCGTGACCACGACAATTGACGGGCGCGGCGGCATCCCCGACTGGAAATCGGGCCACCGTGTCGCCGGGTCTTCGAAAGTTGAGTTCCGCCCGAACGGCGCGTAGTGCGCGACTCCGTCGGTCGCCGGATGCTGCACCGCCAGGAAGAGCGTCTCGTCGTCGGGGGTGAAGCACGGACCGCACAGTTCGGCGCCGACGGGGACCCTGAAGAACATTCGGCCGGTTCCCCGCCCCTCGCCGTCGGTCGCCAAGCCCCACATGCCGTCGGCGGTGCCGCTCTTCGGCCAGGCGCTTCCCTGATCGGTGGTGACCCAGAGCCGGCCCCGCGCGTCGATGGCGCAGTTGTCCGGCGACGCGAACCAGCCGTTGCTGCTGGTCGCCGGGTTCCACATCGCACCGACGGCGCCCGCCGCCGGATCGCCGCACCGCACCAGCAGTTCCCAACGAGACGTCGCCGCGGCGTGATCGCCGTTGGCCGGAACCATCTCGAGGACCTGACCGAAAACGTTGTCGGCACGCGGGTTCGGGCCGTCGACCTGTTCCGGCTTGCGGCGCGTATTGTTGGTCAGCATGACGTAGACGCGGCCCGTGATCGGGTTCACCTCGACGTCCTCGGGACGGTCCATCGGGGTCGCCCCCAACAGGTCGGCGGCGCGCCGCGCCTCGATCACGACGTCAGCCTGACTGGCGAAGCCGTTCTCGGCGGTGAGTTTCCCCTCACCGAACACCAGCGGCAGCCACGCGACGCTCCCATCCGCCTCGAAGCGGGCGACATAGAGCGTGCCGCGATCGAGAAGCGACATGTTGGCCTTGCGGTCCTTCGGGTCGAACCGGCCTTCGCTGACGAACTTGTAGAGGTACTCGAACCGCTCGTCGTCGCCGGAGTAGACGACCACCCGGCCGTCGGCGGCGATGACCGCACCGGCACCCTCGTGCTTGAAACGCCCGAGCGCCGTCCGCTTCACGGGCCGAGACTCGGGATCGTACGGATCGACCTCGACCAGCCAGCCGAAGCGGTTCGGCTCGTTCGGCTCCTTGTCGATGTCGAAGCGGTCGTGGAACCGACCCCACGCGTACCAGAGGCCCGGCACACCGTAGCGCTTGTGGTTGCGTGCCTCGGGGTTGCCGGCGAGATAATCGGCCTTCTTGTCGCCGGACGCCGGCGCCTTGACCGACGCGACGAAGTAGCCGTGGAAATTCTCTTCGGCGGTCAGAACCGTCCCCCAGGGCGTGACGCCACCCGCGCAGTTGTTCAGCGTACCGACGGCCAGCGTACCGTTCGGATCCGCCTTGGTGCGCATCCGCTCATGCCCTGCAGCCGGACCGGCGATGGTCATCTCGGTATCGGCCGTGGTGATCCGACGGTTCAGTTGGCCGTCCGGAACGACTTTCCATTTGCCGGCACCGTCGCGCATGACTTCCACGATCGAGGCGCCGTGGGCCGCCATCTCGATGCCGACATGATCGGCCGTCATCCGGGCGAGCGGATCCTCACCCTTGGCCACGGGCGGCAGGCCCGGGAACATGACCTCCTCGTTCGTGTACTCGTGATTCACGAAGAGCAGCCCACGCGCCGACCGCTCGCCCGCCGGCGCATTTTGCGGCAGTGGCAGGAAGCCGACGAAGTCGTTGTTGTAGCCGAACTGCAGCGCTTGCGCCGACGCCGTCTGCTTGAGCGGATCGAAGGGCGGTGCGCCCGGCATCACCGGATCGCCCCAGCGGATAAGGATGTCCGCATCGTAGCCGGGGGCGACGTGGTGCGTTTCGTCCACGCCGTGCGCGATCTCGTCGAAGACGAAAGCCGGCAGCGCAGCCGCGGCGGCGCGGCGCGAGCCGGCGAGGAGTGCCGGTCCGGCGGCGGCAAGCGCGGCTGCCGCGAGGCCGCCGCCCAGGAACGCGCGCCGGCCGAAGCGGCGCCGAACGATCTCCCCGAACACCGGCGTGTCGGAAGGATTGATCGGGGTGTCCTGAGACCTGTCGTAGGCTTCGCCCCGGCTGATCTGTTCGTCGCGCCACGCGTCCATATCCGGCCCTCCCGTCGGGTACATACCGTCGTGGATAGGTAGCATGACGCCGCGACAGACGGATGACAGCCACCGCGCTACCGATCGTTCATTCTCGCGCGATAGAGTGCGGCCTTCACCCCTCCCCCGCTTCGCGCCTGGAGCCGGCATGGTCACCGTCAGCATCATCGTCCCCACCTTTCGCCGACGGGATTCGCTCCGGCGGACGCTGGCGAGCTGCCTGCGCCAGGAGGGCGTCGACCCGGCCACCGTCGAGGTGGTAGTGGTCGACAACTGTCCCCAGGGATCGGCGGCGGATACGGTGGCAGCGGCCGCCGACGGCGCTGCGATGCCGATCCGCTATGTGCACGAACCGCGCTCGGGTGTCTCCCACGCCCGCAACGCGGGCGTATACGCGGCGCGCGCCGACCTGCTCGTGTTCCTCGACGACGACGAGGAAGCGCTGGAAGGGTGGCTGGCGGCCCTCCTCGCCACGCAGGCGCGCTTCGGCGCCGATCTGGTGTTCGGCCCTGTGATCGCGCATTTCGAGCGCCCCCCGCCGCTCGACGCGGATTTCGTCGGCCTGTTCTTCAGCCGGTCTGACCCTGGGCCGAGCCGCCTGATCGACACCTACTACGGCAGCGGCAACTCGCTTCTGGTGCGGGCGCGCTGCATCGATGGCGACGAACCGTTCGATCCGCGCATGACGCGCACCGGAGGCGAGGACACGATGCTGTTCGAGAGCCTGAAGCGCAGCGGCCGCACGTTCGCGTGGTGCGCGGAGGCGCCGGTGCTGGAGCATGTCGACGGCAGCCGCGTGGGCCTGTCGTATCTCGCCAAGCGCAGCTTCCGTCGCGGCCAGAGTCCCAGCATGGCGTGCGCGATGGCGGACCCGCCGGACCGACTCGGCGTCGCCCGCTGGATGGCGATCGGTGCCGGACAGTTCGTGGTGCACGGCCTAATCGCCGTCGCCCTCTCCGCTTTCCGGTCGCGCGGGGCCCTGGATCAGGCACGACGGGCGATCGAGGGCGCCGGAAAGCTCCTCTGGATGCAGCCGTTCCGTCCAGCCGACTATGGCGGCTGATCGATCGCCGAAACGCAGAATGCCCGGGGCGAACCCCGGGCATTCTCGAAAGCCGTGCCTGCGGGCACGCCGCGATCAGAAGATGAAGTTGTGCGAGATGTCGAGGTCGGTCGCCACGAAGTTCATCAGCCGGATCGAGTGGTATTCCTGGGCGTCGGCGTCGGAGTAGAGGCCGATGATCGCGTCGGCACCGTCCTGGCCGATGAAGATGTCTTCCCGGCCGTCGATCGTGCCGATCTGCGACAGGTCGAGGATGTCGCCACCCTGGCCGCCCTCGAAGCCCCAGACGGTGTCGTTGCCTTCCTTCTCGGCGAAGATGAAGCGGTCCGTCTCACCGTCACGCGATCCGTCGGTGATGACATAGTCGACCCCGGTATACTCGCGGACCTCGACGCCGCCGACGAGAACGTCGTCGCCGGTGCCGCCATAGATCACGTCGGCACCGTTGCCGCCGACCATGACGTTCGCGTCGCCGTCGGTGCCGGCGGTGAGGACGTCGTTGCCGTCCTCGCCGAAGAAGCCGTCGCCGTGCGGGGCACCGTCGGCGCCCTTGGTGTCGGTGATGATGTCGTCGCCGGCGCCGCCATACATCTGGTCGAGCCCGTCGCCGCCCTCGATGATGTCGTTGCCGTCACCGCCTTCGAGATAGTCATGGCCGGCGCCGCCGTAGAGGACGTCGTTGCCAGCGTCGCCGAAGATGTCGTCCTCGCCCTCGCCGCCATAGATGCGGTCGTTGCCGTCGCCGCCGAACAGCAGCTGGGTGTTCTCCGGGTCGGGATCGTAGATCGGCTCGTCGGGCCGCACGGCGCCTCCGCCGGAACCGCCGTAGATCAAGTCGTTGCCGACACCGCCGTAGATCTCGTCACGCCCGTCGCCACCGCTCAGGGTGTCGTTGCCGATACCGCCGTCAAGGATGTCCTGGCCGCTGCCGCCCTCGAGCCTGTCGTGGCCGCCGTCGCCGAACAGGCGATCGTCGCCGCCGTTGCCGTAAAGCAGATCGTTGCCGTTGCCGCCGCGGATGGTCTCGGACCCCCGCCCACCAAAGATGATGTCGATGGCGCCGCGCGACCCGCCGTCATACGAGCTGTCGCTGTTGTCGCCGTAGTAGGTACGAACGAGATTGAAGAAGTTGAAACCGCGGAACGCCATGCTTTCCCCCTGACCGCTGCCGGCGCCGCACCATCAAGAGAAACCGGCGCCCGATATCTGGCATTTTCGATAACAGCCCGAGACGGGGAAACGCAATCGCGAGAGCGACTTAAGCCCTGGATATGTGATCGATTGCCATCGCGCTGAGACTGCGGGGCGTCAGGCGCCCCCAGACATCCTCAGGCGAAGCGGCCGGCGGGGACCTTGTCCGACAGTTCGCACCAGATCGGCGTGTGGTCGGACGCCTTGGGCGCCCCGCGCGGCCCCTTGTCGATCTGGCACCCGATCAATCTGTCGGCGGCGTCGGGAGAGAGCAGGAGGTGATCGATCCGGATCCCCAGATCGCGCTGCCACGCACCGGCCTGATAGTCCCAGAAGGTGTAGGCGTGCGTCGCTGTGGGCTCCAGCGCCCGGAAGGCATCGGTCAGTCCGAGATTGACGATGCTGCGCCAGGCGCGGCGCGTGTCCAGCTTGAACAGCGCGTCGTCCACCCAGGCAGCCGGATCATACGCGTCCCGCGGCTCCGGGATGACGTTGTAGTCCCCGCCCAGCACGAACGTAACGTCATCGGCGAGCAGGGTCTCCACACGCTCCCGCAACCGCGCCATCCAGCGCAGCTTGTAGGGATACTTCTCGCTGTCCGCCGGGTTGCCGTTCGGCAGATAGATCGACGCCACCCGGACGCCGCCGATGCTCGCCTCGAGATAGCGCGCATGGTCGTCCGCGGGCTCACCCGGCAAGCCTTCCATCACATCCTCGATCGGATGCGGCGACAGGATGGCGACGCCGTTGTAGGCCCGCTGACCGAGCACCGCGCACCGGTACCCCAACGATTCGATCTCGAACCGGGGGAATGCGTCCGTCGTGGTCTTGATCTCCTGAAGGAGCAAGGCGTCCGGCCGCTCCTTCTCGATCCATTCGCAGACGGCGCCGAGCCGGACCTTGATCGAATTGACGTTCCAGGTGGCGATCTTCACAGGCGGCGCCGGCCCATCAGATGGCGAACGACGTGCCGCATCCGCACGACGAACTGGCGTTCGGGTTGCGGATCTGGAAAGCGGCGCCCGAGAGATCCTCGACGAAATCGATCACCGCGCCGCCGAGCAGATCGAAAGAGACCTCGTCGACGACGACCCGGCTGCCGGCATGGGCGAAGACGCGGTCGTCGTCGGAGGCCGTGGAGTCGAGGCTGAAGCCGTACTGGAAGCCGGAGCAGCCGCCGCCGGAGATCGTGATCCGCAGCATCGTCTCGGGATTGTTCTCCTGCTCCGCCAGCCTTGCGATACGGGCTGCGGCGCTGTCGGTGATCACCAGTCGCGGCACCGACATGACGGCGGCCTCGGACATCCCGTTCTCCCTCGAATCGGCTTCCCGGAACTTAAGCATGCGCCGCCGATTTTCAATCGAGCCGGCCGGCGCCAGCGGCGATCGTCGTAAGCCGGGCCGGGTAATCATCGGCATTTTAGTTGAATTGTCCGCTAACGGATCCTTTACTGTCTCGCATGCAACCACCCCGCCGACATGAAGGAACCACCGCCCTCGTCCCGGTCCGGCGGACCGAACGGGCGGTCGCCCGACATCATGCGGGCGTCCAGACATCGCAGCACGGCACTCTCGTCAGCGAACGGATCGCCATCGACGCAGCGTCGCCCCGGCCCCGGCCCTCTCCCGACGCCTGGATCGTGCAGCTTGTCGCGCACTGCTCCGAGTCTGCACCTTGCGAGAACGCGAAGGCCGCTGCCCAGGCGGCAGCGGCCTATGACGCGCGGGAGACCTATGCGCGTTCCCGCGCCCGCTTTAGCCTGTACGCCTGAATCAGACCCAGTTGATCGTCCCTCCGACCGTCACCGCACCAGCCGGACGTTGTCGCGGGTGATCTCGCTGCCGATCCGGCCGAAGGCCTCCTCCAGGTCGGCTTCGGTGGGCGCGCTGAAGAAGTGATGGTCGGGTGTCGTGGCGCACGCCGAGTAATATGGGTCGATATTCGCCGGCGCCTGGAACGTGATCGTATAGATGATGATCCCGTTGTCCTTCATACCCTGACAGGTATTCCCGAGCTTCGCATAGGTCTGCGCTTCGCTTTCGTTGTCACCCGACTGCCATGGCGTGTTCTCTCCATCGGTCATCAACACCGCGATCTTGCGCACCTTGGGGTCGTCGTAGTCGACCGGCGTCGTTGAGCCGGACGTCCAGACACCACGCCATTTCGGCGAGAGCGTCCGCCAACCCCACGACATGCCGATGTCCGTTCGCGTGTTGCCGGAGGCCTGGAAACCGTCGATCAGCGCCTTGACGGTCGCCTTCGATGCCGTCAGCGGCAGGGCCGCGTTGGGCGGACAGTAGCTGCCGGCGTTCATCACGCTGCCACCGGGAGCGAAGTCGGGGAACTTGGTGGTCGCCGGCGGCGTGTCGTCGTACGCCGCATTTCCGCTACGCTCATTTGCGCAACCGGTCCACCACCACTGCCACAGGAAAGGCTGGGTGGTCATCCATTCGCGGCGCGGCTTGATGTTGACGCGCCCGGCAAAAGGCACGACGGCGACCGCGAGATTCTCGACCGTGTCCTGATCCTTGTAGAGCACGTTCAGCAGGTTGTTCGCCGACGTCTTGAGCGTCGACAGTTTCGTCCCCTTCATCGATCCCGTGATGTCGAGGACGAGCGACAGTTCCATGCCGCCAGCGCCAAGGGCCTGTGCGGTGGCAGCGGCCGTGACGGTCATCGTGTCGACGCCGAACAGCTTCATGAAGTTCGTCGGCACCACCGCAGTCGCCGACACGGCCACGGTGCCATCGGCCTGTCCGACGATGACCGACGGCGGTTCCTGGATCTCGCCTCGGTTGAAGTTGCCATAGACGTACTTGCGCGCCTGCGCCTGCAGATCGGCCTGCTTGAATGCCCGAGCACCGGCAAGCGCACCCGCGTCGACGGCGCTGGAGAGTTCCGCCCTCGCCAGCATTGCCAACAGACCGTCCGCCGCCAGTCCTGCAGCGGCGATCATCGGGATGGTCGAGAAGGCGACGATGGCAGCGACGCCACCCTTGCTGTCCTTCCAGAGGCGCCACTTGGTGCGCACCTTGGAGGTCTGCTCGTCAGAGGTGGCGACCGCCGGCTTGCGGGAGAGCATGCTGTATCTCCTGGGCCCCGCCCCCATCATGAAGGCGGAGTGTTCGCTGGATCAGTTTGCGGAGCTGACGGTGACCAACTCGCCTTCGAAGACGATCTCGTAGCGTTTCGAGCCGCCGTCGCAGGCCACGGCCGTCCTGAGACCGGATCCGGTTGAGAAGGCGTTGATATGATCGATCGCGCCGCAGGACTGGCCGTGCTGCTGGAGAATCGCCTCTAGCTTGGTGACATAGGTGGGGGTCTCGGCATTGAGGGCCGTGGCATGCTCCACCGTCATGAGGTCACTCACATCGGCCGCAAAGACGGGGGCAGCGACGGAGCCGATCAGACAGAGGGACAGAAGGCCGATCCGCGAGCGCATGGCTGGAAACTCCTTGATTACCAAGAGTTTTCGCGGATCTTTCCTAACCTCCGATGAATCGGGTTGGTTAACCCCCGCTTTACCGCGCGCTTAAGCTGACCGCGCGATCCCGGTCGCCGCTCCGGATGCTGTTGCCCCAGACAGCAGTCCGGTCGACTATCCCGCGGTACGCGCCACACGATGGCGACGACCGAACGCAAAAACAGGAGGCTCGCCGCCATGACCACGGAACCGAAGATCGCGCTCGTCACCGGCGCTGGCAGCGGCATCGGCAAAGCCTCCGCACTCGCACTTGCGCGCAACGGCTGGTCGGTGGTGCTCGCAGGCCGACGTCCCGAGCCGCTCGAGGCCGTCGCAGCGGAAATCGCCGAGATGGGCCGTCGGGCGCTCGCCGCCCCGACCGACGTCGGCGATCCGGAAGCGGTGCGCGCGTTGTTCGTGAAAACGCGGGAGACGTTCGGCCGCCTCGATTTCGTCTTCAACAACGCCGGCCGAGGCGCGCCACCCGTTCCCCTCGAGGACTTGACCTACGAGCAATGGAAGTCGGTGGTCGATGCCAATCTGACGGGCGTCTTCCTGTGTACCCAGGAGGCGTTCCGGATCATGAAGGACCAGACCCCGCGGGGCGGCCGGATCGTCAACAACGGCTCGATTTCGGCGCACGCGCCCCGGCCCAACTCGGCGCCCTACACCTCCACCAAGCACGCCGTCACAGGGCTCACGAAGTCGGCCTCCCTCGACGGCCGCAAATACGACATCGCCGTCGGCCAGATCGACATCGGCAACGCTCATACCGAGATGACCGAACGCATGACCAAGGGCGTCCCGCAGGCCAACGGAACGACGATGGTCGAGCCGACGATGGATGTCCGGAACGTCGCGGACGCGATCGTCTACATGGCGCAGATGCCGCTCGACGCGAACGTCCAGTTCATCACCGTGATGGCCACGAAGATGCCCTTCGTCGGACGCGGGTGACGGCGCCGGGGACATACGGCGGCCGCAACGCCGCCCGTCCGATGGCCAGCGGAGGCCGCGAGGGTAGCGGATGAAGACGCGCCTACTCGCCTTCTGGCAGAATCTGTCGACCAGCCTCTGGTTCGTGCCGGCCATCCTGACCGGCTGCGCGTTCGTCTTGGCGTCCGTCATGACGAACATCCGCGCGTTCCCCGGCGGCGACGATGTCGATCCGCCGGACTGGCTCTACAACGGTTCGGCCTCCGAGGCGCGCGATCTTCTGGAGACCCTCCTCAGTTCGCTCATCACCCTGACGACGCTCGCCATATCGATCACGATGGTCGTGCTCAGCCTCGCTGCCAGCCAGCTCGGGCCAAGACTGATCCGTGCGTTCATGGGCGATCGGCGGACGCAAGTGGTGCTGGGGATCTTCCTGGCCGCGATCGTGTACGTCCTGCTCGTACTGCGGCAGGTCGACGGCAAACTCCCGGACGACGAGATTCCACAGCTCGCCGTCACTCTCGGCACGATGAGCGCCATGGGCTGTCTGGGCCTCCTGTTCTTCTTCGTGCATCACCTCGGAAGGTCGGTCGTCGCAGACTCGGTGGTCCAGAGGGTCGGCGCCGAACTCGACCAGTCCATCGATCGCATTCTGCCGCGGTGGGAGGAGACACCGCCCGCCGATACGGTGTTCACGCCGACGGCGCCCGCGACGCTGCGCCTGCCGCACGGCGGCTACGTCCAGGCGATCGACTTCGCTGCCATCACGCACTGTGCCGAAGAAAGCGACGTGGTTGTCCTGTTGAACTTCCGGCCGGGGCACCATCTGTTGCCCGGTGGCATCCACGGCAAAGTGGATCCGGCCGAAAAGTTCGACGAGGCCTTTGCCGCCCGCATCGCACGCGCGGTTACCGTCGGCCTGGAACGCACGCCGGTCCAGGACATCGAATACTGCATGCGCCAGTTGGTCGAAGTGGCGCTTCGCGCGCTGTCGCCCGGCATCAATGACCCGAACACCGCGATCGCCGCCATCGACAGGCTGGGCCGATCGATGGCCCTGGTCATGACGCGGCGTACGCTGCCGGAAACGATTAGGGATGCTGCCGGCCGACTGCGCGTGGTTCGACCCGTCTCGACGTTCGCCGGGCTCATGGACGCCGCGTTCAACCAGATCCGGCAGGCGGGCGAGTCGAAGCCGTCCATCCTGATCCGCCAGCTCGAGGCGATCGCCGCACTCGCCACGCTCACCCCGACCGACGAGCATCGCCGGGAATGCGCCGTGCACGCCGCGATGATCCTTGCAGCGGGACGACGGTGCATTGCCGAACCGCGGGATCTCGAGGCGGTAGAAGCCGCTTACGACGAGGTAGCCGCCGAACTTCGGGATGCCGGCCTTCCCCCGGGTGACGTCTAACGGCCAACGATCACTCCTCCGAGTCCGCCGCCGACGAAAGCATCGCAACACTCAGTGCACGCCATTCCGCGTCGATCGTCGTGGTACAGACGTCGCGGCCGGCGCGGCGATACCAGTAGGCGGCATTCGCGAGGTCGCCCTCGACGCGGTGGAGATGGGCATGCACCCACGCGCCGTCGCGGTCTTCCGCGTTCTGAGCGAGCTCGTGCGCCTGTTCCCAGCGCCCTTTGCCGCTCCACCACAGTGCCTGCAGCGGCACCGACAGCCCCGTCGGCGGAGCATGGGCGGCCAGGGAATCTCGAAATGCGACGGGATCCATCACGTCTCCGCTCATGTCGTGGCCTTCTCCCTGCGGTTTCGACGGAGGTCCGATCGTCCGGCTGCCCATCGTCTACCGAGAGTATGACGACTCCGCCGGATGGCATGGTTGGAGAAACGCGCTCCGCGGCGCTCCCGCCGGAAGCGAACCCACGCCCCGGGCGTTCATTCGGGGTTCAGTCACGCTTCGACAGAATGGGGACGATCGGGTGCGATGCCACCAGTGGCCATCACCCAGGACAATGGAGCGGTCGATGATCAGGCGTGGGCTCACGGCAATTCTCGTGGCGGCATCCCTCACCGCGGGGATGGTACCGGCGGCACAGGCTCGGGACGGCTATCGCGGCGGCCACGACTATCGCGGTTCACACCATGACCGCGGCTGGCACGACGGGCGCCGCGACGGCCGGCACGGATATCGCGGGTATGACCGCGACCGGCGCGGGTCGAAGCATCGGCACAACGGGAAGTCGCGCGACTACAGCGACGAGATCCTGATCAGCGCGGGCATCGTCGGCCTGGCCATCGTCGCCGGCAGCATGATCGCCTCCAGCCCGCGCGAGCCGGACATCCAGTGGTCGGATGCACCGCGGCGCGCCTCGAACTGCGAGACCGACGAGGTCTACCGCTATCTGCCGGACGGCAGCATCCAGTACGGCGACCGGACGCGCTGCTACTGATTCCGCCGCTCGTCAGGTGCCGTAGCTCTGCACGAGGCTTCCGGCCACCAGATACCAGCCGTCGACGAGCACGAAGAAGATCAGCTTGAACGGCAGCGAGATCATGACCGGCGGCAGCATCATCATGCCCATCGACATGAGGATGCTGGCCACCACCATGTCGATGACGAGGAACGGCACGAACAAAAGAAAGCCGATCTCGAATGCACGGCGAAGCTCGCTGATCATGAAGGCGGGCACGAGCACCTGAAGCGGCGTCTCGGCCGGTGCGGCGATCGGCTCGGTCCTGGACAGATTGACGAACAGCTCCAGGTCCTTCTCCCGGACATGGCGAAGCATGAAGTCGCGGAACGGCCCGACCGTCCGCGTGAAGGCCTGTTCCTCGTCGATCTGCTCGGCGATCAGGGGGGCGATGCCCTCTTCGTAGGCACGCTCCATCGTCGGTGCCATGACGAAGGCTGTCAGGAACAGGGCCAGACTGATCATCACCATGTTCGGCGGCGCCTGCTGCGTGCCGATGGCGGTTCGCAGGAAGGACAGCACGACGACGATGCGGGTGAACGACGTCACCATCACCAGGATCGACGGCGCGACGCTGAGGACCGTCAGCAGCGCGACGAGTTGAATGATGCGCGCGGTCGTCGACCCCTCGCCGTCGCCGCCCAGGTCGATGCTGACGTTCTGCGCCAGCACCGGACCGGACAGCAGGACGACAGCCAGCAATCCGGTAGCGGCGACGCGAGAAGCCTTGCGCAGGTTCATCGGTACGGGATTCCAGGCGATTGTTCTGTTTCCGTCGGCGGCGGAGCAGGAATGCCCGTCTCCACGACGATGTCGTCCGTAGCACCCGTGAGGATGAGATGTTCGACGCCGTCGCGGCGGATGAGCACGAGCCGGCGACGCGCGTCGATCGGCAGTACTTCCACGATGCCCAGCCGGCGGATGCGGCCGCCCGGCCTCGTGCCAGCGACACCGCCGAAGCCATAGCGGCGGGCGAGCCATGCCAGGACGCCGATCAGTGCCAGAACCGCGACGAGCGCCAGCAGAAATCGCAGATAGGTCGTCAGGTCCATCGTGCCACTAGCGCTTCGGCGGCCGGTTGTAGGCCGTTACGGCCCGATGCATCGTGGTGGTTCCCTTGAGCTGCGCCTGGAGTGCCTCGTGGGCGGCCGTCATCTCCGCCTCGACCGCATCGAGATCGGCGAGAAGGCTTAGGAGCCGCGGCTTCGCGCGCCGCGCCTGATCGGGATCGAGCTGTTCGGAGAGCGGGTGGATCTCGTCGACGATGCCGGCGAGACGATCGGTGTCGACCGGCGCGCCGGCGTGCAGCGCCTCGCGGATCCTTCCGATCTCCGCCGCCAGCCTGTCGCCCAGACGGTCGAGCTGCTCGGCTGCATTCATCACTGCGGCTCCGTCGTTGTGGGCGCACCGTTCAGCGCATACAGACGCGCCAGGATCTCCGCGACCGCGGCCAGGGCATCGACGGGCATGTCCGCATCGATCTCCAGCGCCGCCAGCGTTTCGGCGAGATCCGCGTCCTCGCGCACCTTGATCCCCGCATCGAAGGCGAGGCGCAGGATATCCTCGGCGAGTGCGCCGCGCCCGGAGGCGACGACACGCGCCCCGGCAACACCGTCGCCGCGAAGGGCGACGGCGACCTGACGGCGCCTGCCCGTCTCTTTATCCTCTTCACCCACTGCGCCCGTTCCCTTCATGACGGAGGGAAGATGCGCGGGGCATGGTTAACGCGACGTTACGCGCTGCCGCGGTCCGATCACAGGGCGCAGTCCGGGTCGAACTTCGGTGTCCGCTTCTCCCGGTGCGAGGCCAGACCCTCCCGCGCTTCGCCGCTCGCGAAGCCGAGCATCTCGTAGGCCGTCGAAGCGTCGAAGCTCGGTCCCATCGTGCGCAGCCAGTTGTTCAGCGCGTACTTGGTCAGCCGGATCGCGGCGGGTGCACCGGTCGCCAGCCGCTGCGCGATCTCCAACGCCTTGTCCTGGAGGTCGGCTTCGTCGACGCACAGCGACACGAGACCGATGCGCTCGGCCTCCTCGCCGCTCATCGGCTCGCACAGCAGCAGGTGGTACTTCGCCTTGGCCATGCCGCAGAGCAGCGGCCAGATGATCGCCGCCACATCTCCGGCGGCAACCCCGAGTCGCGTATGGCCGTCGATGATCCGTGCGTTGCGCGCCGCAATCGACACGTCCGAGAGGAGCGCGGCCACAAGACCGGCGCCGACCGCGGGACCGTGAATCGCGGAGACGATCGGCTTCGAGCAGTTGATGACGTTGTAGACGAGGTCGCGCGCCTCCTTCAGCGCCTGCCAGCGATACTTCGGATCCTCGATGATCTGCTCGATCATCTCGAAATCGCCGCCAGCGGAGAAGGCTCGCCCGAGGCCGCGCAGGATGACGGCGTTAACGGTCGGATCGCGGTCGACGTCGCGCCACACGTCGCACAGTTCGCGATGGCCGTCGGCGTTCACCGCATTCAGCCGCTCCGGCCTGTTGAACGTGATGCGCAGCACGCGCTCGGCCGGACGGTCGAACTCGAGCTGGGTGTATGCGGCATAGCGGTCTGACACGGGGCGCCTCCGGACTTGTTCTGTGATCGGATCTTCATCGCCGACGATGATGAGCCCTGCCCGGGGCGTCAACGGCGTGCCGTCTCGCTGTCGGCCGCAGTGATTTCCACGAGGTCGCCTTGACGGCCGGCGGGCAACCCTCACACTGAGCCGCAACAACAATAACCGTCCCGGAGGAAGCGGTACCCGCCTTTGCCCTCGACGAGGACCAATCCCGCGTCCAGGAGCTGGTGCGCCGCGTCGCCCGCGAGCGCGTCGCCCTCCGGGCGGACGAGATCGACCGGGCGGCAGAATACCCGCAGGACATGTTCGACCTGCTGCGCGAACTTGGCCTGTTCACGCTGCCGTTCCCGCCCGAATTCGGCGGCAGCGGCAGTCTGCTGTCCTCCTGCGTCGCGATCGAGGAGTTTGGGCGCGTCTGCTACAACACGGCCTACCTGCTGCTCGTCCAGTGGACGCCGATCGGCGCGATCCTCGCGGGTGGCACCGACGAACAGAAGCGGCGCTACCTGCCCGGCCTCGCCGACGGCAGCCGGCGTGCCGCCTTCTCGCTGACCGAGCCGCAAAGCGGCTCCGACGTGGCGCGAATCCGCACCCGGGCGAGGCGCACGGACAGCGGCTATGTCATCAACGGCGGCAAGATCTGGTGCACAAACGCCGGACAGTCGGACTTCTTCCTGGTCGCGGCGAAGACGGGCGACGACGACACGCCGGGCGCCATCAACTTCTTCATCGTCGAAGCTGGAACGCCGGGCTTCGCCGTCGGCCGCAAGGAAGACAAGCTCGGCGCGCGCGGCGTCCCGTCCCACGCGATCTTCTTCGAGGACGTGTTCGTGCCGGAGGAGAACCGCCTCGGCGAGGAAGGCAAAGGCTTCAAGATCGTCATGGAGGCGCTCAACGCCTCGCGCCCGCTGATCGGCGCCCGCGGCGTCGGCCTCGCCCAGGGCGCCCTCGACAAGTCGATCGCCTTCGTGAAGGACCGCCAAGCCTTCGGCAACCGCGTGGCGGACTATCAGGGCATCCGCTGGATGCTGGCCGACATGGCGATCCAGACGGAGGCGGCCCGCGGCATCGTCTACCGTGCGGCGGCTGCGGTCGACGACGGCATCCGCGGCAGGGAACTCGCCAGCCTCGCCGCGGCGGCAAAGTGCTTTTCCAGCGACACCGCCATGAGGGTCGCCACCGACGCGGTGCAGCTCTTCGGTGCCGCCGGCATCTCCAACGAGTACCCGATCAACCGCTACTTCCGCGACGCCAAGGTCCTGCAGATTGTCGAAGGCACCAACCAGATCCAACGCAACATTATCGCGCGCAACCTGGTCGCGGACTGAACCAACCCATCGCGAGAGTGAGACAGCACATGGAAACGATCGGCCTCGGCTTTCACTTCGAGGACCTGCCCGTCGGGCGCACGTTCAAGACCATCGGGAGGACGGTAACGGACGCGGACATCACAAACTTCGTCAACGCGACCGGCATGGTCGAGGTGCTGTTCACCAACATCGAGTTCCTGCGCGAGGAATCCGACATCAAGGGCCGCGTCGCACCCGGCGCCCTCGCTTACTGCTTCGCCGAGGGGCTGCTCGTCCAGGGCACCATGCAGCATACCGGCTTCGCCTTCCTCGGCATGGAGTTGAAGATCGAGAACCCGGTCTTCTCCGGCGATACGATCCATGTGGAGTGCGAGGTGGTCGAGGCGCGCCTAAGCAGGAGCCGGCCTGGGCGCGGTCTCGTTCGGACCTTCAACAAGGTGGTGAAGCAGGACGGCGCGGTCGCCCTCACCTATAACCCGCTGCGCATGATCAAGTGCCGCAGCGAAGGCGGTCATTGACGAGCGCGATGCCCTCTGAACTCGATTGTCCGGAAGCGGAAGATCACGCGCTTACCGCCGGCATCGCGGCACGGTTGGCGCGACTACGGCTTGATCCGGCGGGGACCGCTCGTCTCGCCCCAGCGTCGCACCGCGCCGGTGTCGAGGCCGAACAGGTCGAGCACACGCCCGACCGAATGGTCGACCAGGTCGTCGACCCTCTCCGGGCGGCTATAGAAGGCGGGCAGTGGCGGCGCCACCACGGCGCCCATCTCCGCCAGCGACACCATCGTGCGGAGATGCCCGAGATGGAACGGCGTCTCCCGCACCATCAGGACGAGGCGCCGGCGTTCCTTGAGAACCACGTCGGCGGCACGGGTGAGGAGGTTCGACGTGACGCCCGTCGCGATCTCCGACATCGACCGTACCGAACATGGCGCCACCACCATGCCGAGCGTCTGGAACGACCCGCTGGAGATCGCGGCGCCGACATCCCGGGCCGGATAGCAGACGTCGGCGAGCGCCTTCACGTCGGCGATCTTCCAGTCGGTCTCGTAGGCGATGGTCATCTCCGCCGCCTTCGACATGACCAGATGGCTCTCGACGCCGAGCCCCTTCAACGCCTGCAGCATCCGAATGCCATAGACGGCACCAGACGCGCCGCTGATCCCGACGATCAGGCGATGAAGGTCTGCGCCGGAAGCCACCCTCAGGCCTCCCTCGCGCGATCGCGCAGGGCGAACTTCTGGATCTTGCCCGTCGAGGTCTTCGGCAGCGCGCCGAAGATCACGGTTCGGGGCGCCTTGTAGTGCGCCATGTTGGCCCGGCAGAAGGCGACGATCTCCTCCACCGTCGCGGTCTTGCCCGGCTTCAGTTCGACGAATGCACAGGGCGTCTCCCCCCATTTCTCGTCAGGTTTCGCGACCACGGCCGCTTCCATGACCGCCGGGTGCCGGTACAGGACCTGCTCCACCTCGACCGAGGAGATGTTCTCGCCGCCGGAAATGATGATGTCCTTCGAGCGGTCTTTCAGGTCGATATAGCCGTCCGGGTGCATCACGCCGAGATCGCCGGTGTGGAACCAGCCGCCGGCGAAGGCCGCGTCGGTGGCGCTCGGATTCTTGAGATAGCCCTTCATGACGACGTTGCCGCGCATGAAGACCTCGCCCATCGTCTCGCCGTCGGCCGGCACCGGCTCCAGCGTCTTCGGGTCGGCCACCATCAGCCCGTCCAGCACCGGATAGCGCACGCCCTGCCGCGATTTCTTCGCCGCCTGCTCCTCGGGCGACAGGGCGTTCCACGCCTCGTTCCAATCGCAGACGACGGCGGGGCCATAGACCTCGGTGAGGCCGTAGACGTGGGTGACGCGGAAGCCGTCCTCCTCCATCCGCTGCAGCGTGGACGGCGGCGGCGGTGCGGCGGCCGTCATCACCTTGACGATGTGGTCGAACGGCCGGCGCTGCTCCGGCGCCGCGTTGATCAGCATGTTGAGGACGATCGGCGCACCGCAGAAGTGATCGACCTTGTGCTCGGCGATCGCGTCGAAGATCGCCTTCGCCTCGACGCGCCGCAGGCAGACATGCGTGCCCGCTCGTTCGGCGATGGTCCAGGGGAAGCACCAGCCGTTGCAGTGGAACATCGGCAGGGTCCACAGATAGACCGGGTTGTGCGGCACGTCCCAGGTGAGGACGTTGCCGAGGGCCGTCAGGTAGGCGCCGCGATGATGGTAGACGACGCCCTTCGGATTGCCGGTGGTGCCGGAGGTGTAGTTGAGCGCGATCGCCTGCCATTCGTCCCTGGGCGGCGTCCACGCGTAACTCCCGTCTCCCTCCGCCAGCAGCACCTCGTAGTCGAGCGTGCCGAGCCTCTCGCCATCGCCCCCATACTCCGGGTCGTCGATGTCGACGACCAGGATGGACCGCTGGAGCATGCCGAGCGCGCTGCGGACGGTGGGTGCGAACTCCCGATCGGTGACGAGGACCTTGGACTCGCCATGCTCCAGGATGAACGCTACGGTTGCCGCATCGAGCCGCGTATTGAGGGCATTGAGGACGGCGCCGCACATCGGAACGCCGAAATGCGCCTCCATGAGTTCCGGTATGTTCGGCGCCATGAAAGCAACCGTATCGCCGGCTCCAATGCCCCGCCGCGCCAGCGCCGAGGCCAACCGTCGCGCTCGCACGTAGGTTTCGGACCAGGTGTAGCGCCGCGCGCCGTGGATTGCCGAAATCCGCTGCGGAAACACCGCCGCGGCGCGCTCCAGGAAACCGAGCGGTGTCAGCGCCGTATGGTTGGCGGCATTGCGATCGAGATGCTGCTCGTAGGGGCTGGCGTCGGATGCGGTCATGGGGTCCTCCGGTCGAGCAGACAATCTAGGAGCGCCTGCGCCTCGCGGCCACGGCTAGCGCGGCAACGGCCGGAGGCGCAATCATTAGCGCTGCCACCGCAAATCTACTGGCATTTCAAGAAAATCATGCAGCCTCATTAATGCCTTGATACAGTGCGCGTAACGACAAAAGGTCAGGGACGCTCATGGTTCACAGGGTGCTCAACTATACGTCGATGCTGGTCGCCTGGGTGAGCGGTGCGGCACTGCTCCTGATGATGCTCCACATCGCGGCGGATGTGACGCTACGCTACGTCTTCTCCGCGCCGCTGCACGGCACGGTCGAGATCGTGTCGACCTATTACATGGTGGCGGTCGTCTTCCTACCGCTGGCGCTGATCGAACTCCGGAACGGCCACATCGTCGTCGAACTGGTATCCCAGCACTTCCCCGCGCGCGTGCAGGAGTGGCAGATCGGCCTCGTCGCCCTGGTCTCCGCCGCGTATTTCGGCGCATTCGCGTGGCGGACCTGGAACGACGCCCTGCAGAAGATGGCAGTCGGCGAAGTCAGTCTGGGCAACGTCCCGGTCACGGTGTGGCCGACGCGCTTCTACCTGCCGATCGGCTGTGCGCTGATCATGCTGGTTCTCATCCACAAGGCGATCCGCCTGTTCATCGGGGACAACTCCGTCATCGCACGCGAGTCGATTGATCTGCATGAGTGAGCGACGCGCGCTCCCTTGCATCCGCCAGCCCGCCTCCCCGCCGCCGAAAAGCGATACTCGCCATGGATGACCTAACGCTGAGCGGCGGTGCTCTCGTCCTGCTGATCGTGCTGCTGCTGCTGCGCGTACCCGTGGGCGTGGCATTGGGTGGCATCTCGTTCGCCGGGATCTGGCTGATGCTCGGCCCGCGTTCGGCGTGGGGCATCCTGACCGCCGTACCCTATGACTTCGTCGCGCATTGGACGTTGAGTTCGGTGCCGATGTTCCTGCTCATGGGATACATCTGCTACCACTCGCAGCTGACGGACGGCCTGTTCCGCGTGGCGCGCGCCTGGCTGTCCTGGATGCCCGGCGGCCTGGCGGTCGCCTCGGTCGGGGCCGCGGCAGGCTTCTCCGCCGTCACCGGCTCGTCCGTCGCCTGTGCGGCCGCGATGGGGCGCATCGCGATCCCCGAGATGCTGCGGCGCGGCTACGACAAGGGCCTGTCGGCCGGCACGGTCGCCGCCGCCGGGACGATCGGCTCGATGATCCCGCCCAGCATTCTGCTGCTGCTCTACGGCATCTTCGCCGAGGTGCCGATCAGCAAGCTCTTCATCGCCGGCATCGGCCCGGGACTGCTCACGGCGGTCATGTACAGCATCATGATCATGGGCCGCGTGAGGCTCAATCCCGCCCTGGCGCCGCGCGACGCGGAAGCGGTGACGTGGGCCGATCGCTTCAACTCCTTCCGGGGAACCTGGCCGGTCATCGCACTGATCATCGGGGTGTTCGGCGGTCTGTTCGGCGGCGTTTTCACGCCGACCGAGGCCGGCGGCATCGGCGCCTTCCTCGCCTTCATCATCGGCTTCGCCCAGCGCACGCTGACGATCGAGAAGATCAAGCTGGCGGTCATGGAAACGCTGGTCAGCACGGCCTCGATATTCGTGATCGCCGTCGGCGCGGTGCTATTCACGAGGTTCCTCGCCCTGTCCGGCATGACGGACTTCATCTCCGAGATAGTCGTCGAGGGTCAGGTCAGTTCGACGATGCTGGTGATCGGGACGATGGCGAGCATGCTGTTCCTTGGCTGCTTCCTCGATCCGATCGGCATCATGCTGCTGACCCTGCCGATCTTTCTGCCCGCCATCGAGCATCTGGGCATCGACCTGATCTGGTACGGCATCCTGATGACGAAGCTGCTGGAGATCGCGCTGATCACGCCGCCGGTCGGGCTGAACGTGTTCGTGATCAAGGGCATCGTCGGCGACCTCATGTCGACCGAGGCCATCTTCAAGGGGATTCTCTGGTTCATCGTGGCGGACCTCATCACCGTCGCGCTGATGATCGGGTTCCCGGAAATCTCGCTCTACCTGCCGAGCCTCATCGACTGAGGCCGGCATCCGGCGGCGGCCGAAGGCGCGTCGCCCAACAAGAAACGGCAATCATCGATTCGGAGGAGACGTGAAATGAAGAAGCTATTGCTCGGCACGGCGCTGGCCCTCGCACTCGGCATCGCGGGCACGGCATCCGCCGAAACCCTCAAGGCAGCCCACTATCTGAGCACGAAGCACCCGGTGGGTGTCGGCTACCAGACCTTCGCCGACGAACTGAAGAAGAACACGAACGGCGATATCACCCTGCGCATCTTCCCGGGCGAGGCGCTGCTCGGCGCCAAGGCGATCTCGGACGGCGTGCGCGACGGCGTGGCCGACATCGGGTTCGACACCCTGACCTACACGCCGTCCTACTATCCGCACGGCGTGCTCCTGAACGACCTCGCCATGGTCGGCGAGAACGACATGGCGGCAGCCTTCGCCATCACCGAGCTGTTCACCCAGCACTGCAAGGCGTGCCTCGACGAGTTCGCCAAGCAGAACCAGGTCTTCACCTCCGGGATGAGTACCGCGCCATACGTGCTCGTGAACAAGGTCGACATGAACTCCCCGGAGAAGATCAAGGGGATGAAGCTGCGGGCCGGCGGCTCGCTCTGGGACCGTTTCGCCAGCTCCGTCGGCGCCACCGGCGTGAACATCCCGACCTCGGAGATGTACGAGGCGCTGTCGCGCGGCATTCTCGACGGGGCGATGTACGCCGTCGGCGGTCTCAAGACGCATGGCCTCGGCGATGTCGCAACCCAGGTCATCACCCTCAACCTCGGCTCGTTCCGCGCCGGCAACCTGTTCTCGTTCAACCGCGAGGTGTGGAAGGACCTGACGCCCGAGCAGCGGACCGCCGTCTTCAAGGCCCTCTCCGTCGCCGTCGTCCGTACCGTGATCGAATACGGCAAGGGCGATCAGGAGGCCCTGGAGGTCGCCAAGGCGAAGAACATTCCCGTCGTCGCGCCCGACCCCGCTCTCCAGAAGCTGCGGGACGAGTTCGTCGAGAAGGACCTGCCCGGCATCATCGAGAACGCCAAGACGCGCCTCGGCATTGCCGACGCCGGCGACTTCGTCGCGAAGTATCGCGAGATCTACGCAAAGTACGAGAAGATGCTCGCGCCGATGCAGGGCGACCAGGCGAAGCTCAGCGAAGCCCTCTACAGCGAGGTCTACGCGAAGCTCGATCCGAAGACCTTCGGCGTCAACTGACGCCCCTAAAGGCGTCGGGCGACACCCGGCGCCTGTGACCCGGCCCGCGCGGATCACCAGATCCGTCGCCGGCCGTTTCGTCCTTGGTTTGCCGCGGAAGTCGACTAAGGTCCCGCCCGCACGCTCGGAGCGGGACATGGCCGCAGTCATCGAAGCTAAAGATCTGGCGAAACGCTACGGCGAGGTCGAGGCGGTCCGTGGCGTGAGCTTCGCCATCCCATGCGGCGCCTGCATCGGTCTGCTCGGTCCCAACGGAGCCGGAAAGACCACGACGATGCGGATGCTGATGGGCCTGACCCGCCCGACTGGTGGCAGCCTCTCGGTATTCGGGGCCCGTCCCGAGTCGCTCGGCCGCGCCTATCGCGCCCGCATCGGGCTCGTCCCACAGGAGGACAATCTCGACCCGGATCTCACGGTGCGTCAGAATCTCGAGGTCTACGGCCGATATTTCGGCATCGGGTCGGCGGTTCTGGCGACCCGCGTGCCGGAACTCCTCGATTTCATGCAGCTGAGCGAGCGCGGCCACGCCAAGGTGATTCAGCTGTCCGGGGGCATGAAACGCCGTCTCGTCATAGCGCGGGCGTTGATCGCCGATCCGGAACTGGTCGTGCTCGACGAACCCACGACAGGCCTGGATCCCCAGGCGCGCGTCCTGATCTGGCGCCGCCTGCTCGACCTGAAGAAGCTGGGCAAGACCCTGCTGCTCACCACCCACTACATGGACGAGGCGCAGCGCCTCTGCGACCGCATCGTCATCATCGATGCCGGGCGCGTGCTCGACGAGGATACGCCGGCGGGCCTTATCGGCCGCCATGTCCGCGGCCACGTGTTCGAGCTGCCGAAGCCGCTTCCGGACGGCTTCCCGCCGCAGGGGGTCGAGCACGAGGACATCGGCGACGCGGTCCTGTTCTACGTCGCCGACCCGGACGACATGCTCCACCGCCTGCCGTTGACGGCGACCTACCTGCGCCGCGAGGCGAACCTCGAAGACGTGTTCCTGCGCCTGACCGGGCGCCGCCTGCGCGAAGGTTGACCCGATGCGGCTGCTGAACCGCTTCACGCTCGCCGTCGGACGGCGGCAGTTCATGGTCTGGCGACGGCTCTGGATATCCTCCGTCGTCACCAACGTGCTCGAGCCGCTGATCTTCCTCTTCGCCTTCGGCTATGGGCTAGGCGCGGTGATCGATCAGATCGACGACATGGACTATCTGGTCTTCGTCGTTCCCGGAATGATGTGTTACGGCGCGATGTTCGCGGCCAGCTTCGAGACTTCGATCCACGCCTATGCGCGCTTCCAGATGCAGCGCACCTGGGACGCGATCCTGGCGACGCCGGTGTCGCTCGGCGAACTGCTGGCGGGCGAGGCGATCTGGGCTGCCCTCAAGGGGATCCTGTCGGCGACCTGCGTCCTGGTGATCGGGACGTTGTGGGGCGGCGTGCCGGACCTGGGCACGGCGCTGCTGACCTACCCCATCCTGTTTCTCGGCGGCCTGTGCTTCGCCTGCTGCGGCCTCGCCGCGACGGGCCACGCCAAGTCGTGGGAGTTCTTCAGCTACTACTTCACCTTCTGGGTCACGCCGATGTTCGTGTTCTCAGGCACTTTCTTCGAAGTGGACCGCTTCCCCTGGTTCGTGCAAGCCGGCGCATGGCTGCTCCCGGCGACGCACCTGATCGCGGTGGTCCGGCCGCTGACGGCGTCCCAGCCCCTCGATCCGGTCGCGGCGGCGGGCCATCTCGCCTATCTGGCGGCGATGTCCGCGGCCGCGTTCGCCCTGGCGCACTACAGGATCGGCAAACGGATGTTCGACTGACGCGACCGGTCATGCCGCAGGGCGGGCGGCGACGCGCCGGTTGATCTCCGCTGCCAGAGCGTCCGTCACCGGCATCATCGGCAGGCGCACCTCCGGCGAGCGGATCAGGCCCTGGCGCCACAGCCAGTGCTTGATCGGCGACGGCGACGGCTCGGAAAAAAGAAGCCGCACCGTATCGACCAGGCAGTTCCATTGACGCAGGGCGAGCGCACGATCGCCGCTCATCAAGGACCGGCGCACCGCGATGAAGCCCGCTGTATCCACATGCGCGGCTGCCAGGATCCCGCCGGACGCACCTTGCGCGACCGCCAGATGGAACTGCACATCTTCCCCCGTCATGACCGCGAAGTCCTTCGGCCGCCGCCTGAGCAGTTCGGACGACTGGGCGACTTCGGCGCAGCAGTCCTTCACGCCGACGATGTTCGCGCGCTCGGCCAACCGCAGCAGTGTCGCGTTCGCGAGATTGACGCCCGTCCGATATGGGATGTTGTAGAGGACGAGCGGCCTCTCGGTCGCATCGGCCAGGGCGCTGAAATGCCGGTACAGGCCTTCCTGCGACGGCCGCGTGTAGTAGGGACAGGCCACGAGATAGCCGTCGACCGGGAGCGAGGCGAGCCTCCCGAGCGTGCCGATCATCTTATCGGTGTGACTGCCGGAAAGTCCCAGGTAGACCGGCACCCTTCCGGCCGCCGCCGTCGCGGCCGAGGCCGCGAGCGCCGCGACCTCGTCGTCGTCGAGCGTCAGCCCCTCGCCCGTGGTCGCGGCCATGATGAGGCCGTCGACGCCGGCTTCGACGTAGTGACGCACGAGGCGGAAGACCGACTCGTGGTCGACGGCGCCCTCGGCGAACGGTGTGATGAGCGGCACCCAGACCCCGGAGAGGGCGGGGCCGCCGGATATGCTTTCTCTTGCGGTAGTCTCTGCTGTCGACTCGGTGAACATGGTCCATCTCCTGCGTTCGCAGCCGGAGGACGGACATAAAAAAGGCTCCGTCCATGTCCGGCGGAGCCCTTCGGGAACTGTATGCGTGCTGAACGTCAGCGCATGCGTGAACCCTCGGGTCCCCAGGACCAGAGATTTTTCGCCGGGACGGCGACTTGGGTTCGGCGAATATCACGCATAGCCAATGAGTACCGCCACGATCGAAGGCAGGTCAAGCACAACATTCGCGCCGCATCGCGTGGCAACACCGCTGCGTTCGCCTATGCTGACATCGACATCACGCATGCGAGTCGCTCCTTTCGGTATGATCCCGATCCACGACGACAACCCGACGACGACAAGGCCCGTGGTCACGATCGGGCTGATCGCGGTCAACGCCCTGGTATTCCTGTGGCAATTGACGCTCACGCCCAGCCAGCAGGAAATGGCGATCTACGCCTTCGGCATGATTCCGGCCGTCCTGCTGCAGGGCGTGACCTTGCCGCCGGAGATCGCGGGGACGCCGCCCGTGCTGACGGTGGTGACGTCGATGTTCATGCACGGCGGGTGGATTCACCTGCTTGGAAACATGCTCTATCTCTGGATTTTCGGTAACAATGTCGAGGATGCATGCGGCCATGGCCGCTTCCTCGTCTTCTATCTCGCATGCGGCGTTGCCGCCGCACTCGCTCAGGCTTTTCAGGATCCGTCATCGACACTGCCGATGGTCGGGGCGAGCGGTGCCATCGGCGGCGTACTGGGGGCCTATCTTTTGCTGCACCCGCATGCGCGCGTCCTGGTCCTGATTCCGATCTTCTTCTACATGCACGTCGCGCGGATCCCGGCCCTTCTCGTTCTCGGCCTCTGGTTCGTCATCCAGTTCGTATCCTACGCGGCCACACCTGCGGGCGAAGGCGGCGTCGCCTATTGGGCACATATCGGCGGGTTCATCGCCGGCGCAGTCCTGATCCTGTTCATACGCCGCCGCGGGATACCGCTCTTCGAGGGCCGCTCACGGCCCATGCCACCGCCGCGGCGGCGTGGACCCTGGGGCTGAACGCGCAATGAAAGCGCGCGGACAGGACAATGGCGACGGACTGCGTCAGGCACTGGCGATCGGCGCCGGCGTCGCGCTGCCGCTGCTCGCGTTCGCCGTCATCATGGTCGCGCTCTTCGACCGCGAGCAGGGACGTACCGCCGAGCGCCTCCTGTCGCAGCACACGTTTGCGGCGCTGCAGTCGGTCGATCGCTACATGGCCGCGGACCTCAAGGCCATGCACGCCCTCGCTCATGCCACGCCGACCGATCAGCCAGAGGCGTTCTTCATCGAACTCCGGCGGGTGATCACCGCCGACCCGCACTGGCTATCGGTCAGGCTTCGCAGCCTGCCGGACCAGCAGACACTGGCCGTCGCCAGCAGGTCGTCACCGCTGCAGATGCCGTCGGTGCCCCCACTTTCCGAGGATGCGGTCCAAACGGCGGTCGAGCGTGGCGTCTGGATCGGCAACATGGAAACGATAGAGGGCCAGAACGGACCCCTGCGCTATGTCCGGCTCGCCGTCCCGGTGGTCAGGAACGGTAATGCCATCGCGATCCTGACGGCCTTCATCAAGCCGACGATCTATAGTCAGGCGCTGGTCGAATCGGGGATCCCTCAGGACTGGACCGCAGCGGCCCTCGATCGCAACCTGACGATCGTCGGGCGCTCGCGCGCCCCCGAAGAGTTCGTCGGTGCCAGCGCCACCGAATCGCTGCGAACCGAGATCGAGTCGGGCACCGAGCGGTTCTTCTTCTCGCACAATCAAGAGGGCGCACGCGTCTATACCGCACTATTCCGGTCACCGCTCACGGGATGGATCATGGCCGTGGGAGTCCCGGAGGCGATCGTTCGGGCGCCCGTGATCCGCACGATGGTCGCAGTCGGCATCGGCGGTATCGGCGCCCTCGCGCTCGCCGTACTGATCGGAACGGTCCTCGCTCGAACCTTCGCCTCCCGAAACCGCGTGGAACGCCGGCTCCTCGCGCTCGCCGGCGAGAAGGAAACCGAGCAGCGCGTAACCGACATCGCCGCGAACCTGCCGGGTGCGATCATCCGGCGCGTGCTGCATCCGGACGGCACCATCACCTATCCCTACGTCAGCGAGCGGATCGCCGACGTGATGGGCATGGCGGTCGACGAGGCACGCAGCGCCGGATCCCTGGTCGATTGGGCCCCGTACGTCCATCCCGACGACCGCGCCTTCTGGCAGAAGCAAGTCATGACGTCGGCCAGGACGATGCGGCCTTACCGCTTCGACGCGCGCGCACTCGGCAGCGACGGAAGCATCCGCTGGGTTCGGTCGATCGGCCACCCGCGCCGCCGAAAGGACGGCGCGATCGTCTGGGACGGGGTCATCCTCGACGTGACTGAGACGAAGAAAGCGGAGCAGCGTCAGGACCTGCTGGTGCAGGAACTGAGTCACCGGGTCAAGAACACCCTGGCTGTGGTGACGTCAATCGCCCGCCGCACCATGATGCAGACGGCCTCGAAGGAAGAATTCGCTGTGGCGTTCGACGGGCGTCTGCAGGCGCTCGCGCGCGCCCACACGCTGCTCACCCGAACGCGATGGGAGGGATCGGGGCTGCGCGAGGTCGTCGAGGAGGCGCTTGCGCCGTTCCGGCGCGGCCAGGGAGCGACCTTCAGCATTGAGGGACCGGAATACTCGGTGGACCCACGCACTGCCATCACGCTGACCCTCGTCCTTCACGAACTCGCCACCAATGCCGCGAAGTACGGCGCCCTGTCCGTACCCGACGGCAGAGTCTCCATCAGCTGGACCATCGTCGAGGATGGAGCGCAGCTCGAGCTGTCCTGGGTCGAGCGAGGCGGGCCGCCACCACAACCCTCGACCGTGCCGGGCTTCGGCACGACGCTGATCACACGCAGCGTCGGCCACGAACTGGGCGGCGATGCCAGCCTGACCTTCCCACCGGCAGGCGCCGAATGCCGGCTGCGCATCCCGCTGGGTTCCATCGACGCTTCGGACGTGAAGGACGCGCCGCAGTGACGCAGTGGCGCTTCAGCCCCTCCGACATCCTCGTATGCGGAATCGCGACCTGCTCTAATGACAGTGCGGTGCGGGACGGCGGCTGTCCCGACACGGCATCGTCCGGAGCCCCCGCGTGAGCGTGCACGTCTGTCTGTTCGCGATTTTCGTCCTGCTGTCCGGATGTCCGGCCGGCATCTGGGCGGCGCGGCGTCCGGGGGGATCCGCGCTGATCTACAGCGTGTGTGCAGCCGTTGCCGCTGTGATGGCGGGGACCGCGCTAGGCGTCCTCGTCCGACCCGGCGAGACAGCCGGCGCCGTTCTTCCGATGGGCGTTCCCTGGCTTCAGGCGCATTTCGAGATCGACGCGCTGAGTGCCTTCTTTCTCCTGGTGATTAACCTCGGTGCCCTCGCCGCCAGCATCTACGGCATGGGAACGGGCCGCTCCGAGCCAGAGGCGGGGCGGATCCTGCCCTTCTATCCCCTGTTCCTCGCCGGCATTAACCTCGTGCTGCTCGCCGCCGATGCGTTCACGTTCCTGCTGTCGTGGGAATCGATGTCGCTCGCGTCGTGGGCGCTGGTGATGGCACACCATCGGCAGAGCGAAACCCAACGCGCCGGATTCGTCTACATCGTGATGGCAGCCTTCGGAACCCTGGCGCTCCTGCTGGCTTTCGGCCTGCTGGCCGGGACCGGCGGCAACTACGCGTTCTCGCAACTGCGCCAAGCCGGGCCCGACGCAGGCCTCGGCGTGGTCGTCCTGCTGCTCGTCCTGATCGGCGCCGGATCGAAGGCGGGCCTAGCACCGCTGCACGTCTGGCTGCCGCTGGCGCATCCCGCTGCGCCCTCACATGTGTCTGCGCTGATGAGCGGGGTCATGACGAAGGTGGCCATCTATGCGCTGCTGCGGATCCTGCTCGACCTGCTCGGCGGCGTGCAGTGGTGGTGGGGTGCCCTGCTGATCACGCTCGGCGCCCTGACCGCAGTGATGGGCGTCCTGTACGCGCTGATGGAAACGGATCTGAAACGCCTGCTCGCCTACAGTACCGTGGAGAATGTCGGCTTCATCTTCATCGGCATCGGTCTCGGCATGGCGTTCCAGGCGAACGGCATGAACGCCGCAGCCGCGCTCGCCTACAGCGCCGCCCTCTTCCATGTCCTGAACCACTCCTGGATCAAGAGCCTGCTCTTTCTCGGTGCCGGCGCCGTCCTCCACGCAACGCACGAGCGTCGCCTCGACGCGCTCGGCGGGCTGATCCGCAGGATGCCCTACACGGCCTTCTGCTTCCTGGTCGGGTCGGCGGCGATCGCCTCGCTTCCGCCACTCAACGCCTTTGCGTCGGAGTGGCTCACCCTGCAGGCGATCCTGCTCAGTCCCGACCTGCCCCAATGGCTGCTGCGTTTTCTGGTGCCGGCGGTCGGCGCGCTGATGGTGCTGGCGGCAGCCCTGGCCGGGGCGGTCTTCGTGAAGGCCTTCGGCATCGCCTTCCTCGGTAGGCCGAGGTCCGCGGAGGCGGAGGCGGCACAGGAGACCAACCGCCACGCCGGCGCCGCCATGACGATGCTGGTCGTGCTCTGCGTTCTGGCGGGGATCTTCATCGGTCCCGTCCTGCACGTCATCCAGCCGGCGGTTGCGGCGATCGTCGAGCGGCCCGCCCTGCCCGGCTTCGGTATCGCGGACATCGCCTTCGTCGCACCGACCGGTGTCGGCGGCGGGTCCTACAGCGGCTTCTTCGTCTTCCTGTTCGTCGCGATGTCCGCATGGGGCGCCGCGCTCGCCATCCATCGCGGCGCGTCGCGTGCCACCCGCCGGTCGCCCGCGTGGGATTGCGGGTTTGCGCTGAACCATCCCGCCTTCCAGTACGGCGCAGGCAGCATGGCCCAGCCACTGCGCCGGATCTTCGGCACCGTGGTGTTCCGGGCGACGGAAACCGTGGAAATGCCGCCGCCGGGAAGCGTCGAACCGGCCCGCTACTGCACGACGCAGCGCGATCCCGCGTGGGACCTGATCTTCACCCCGGTGGCGGGGGTCGTGGCGGCGATCGCGGACCGGATCGACGGCCTGCAGTTCCTATCGATCCGCCGCTATCTGGCCATGATGTTCGCCGGCCTCGTCGCACTGCTTATCCTCGTTGCGCTATGGCGGTGAGGCGATGAGCATGCTGGTCGGCCTGCTGCTGCAGGGCCTGCAGATGGCGCTGGTGCTCGCCCTGGCGCCCCTGCTGGTCGGCTGGGTTCGCAAGGTCAAGGCACGGTTGACCCGTCGGCGCGGCGCGTCGGTGCTGCAGCCGTATCGGGACATCTTCCGGCTCCTGCACAAGGAAGCGGTGCTGGCGGACAACGCCTCGTGGCTGTTCCGCGTTGCGCCCTACCTGGTGTTCGCGGCCATCTGGGTCGCGGCAGCCCTGGTCCCCACCTACGCCACCAGCCTCGCCTTCAGCGAGGCGGCCGACCTGATCGTCATCGTGGCACTGCTCGGCTCGGCACGCTTCTTCCTGGCGCTAGCGGCGCTCGACGCCGGAACCAGCTTCGGCGGCATCGGCGCCTCGCGGGAAATGATGATCGCCGCCCTGGCCGAGCCGGCCATGATCATGCTGGTGTTCAGCCTGGCGCTCGTGGCCGGGACCACGTCGCTGTCGGCGGTCGCCGAACACATGCTGACCGGCGACGTCGGCCTGCGGGTCACACTCGGACTGGCCCTCATCGGCCTCGTGATCGTCGCCGTCGCCGAGAACGGCCGTATCCCGGTGGACAATCCCGCCACGCACCTGGAACTGACCATGGTGCACGAGGCGATGGTGCTGGAATATTCGGGCCGCCATCTCGCGATGATCGAGCTGGCGGCCGCCGTGAAGCTCGTCCTCTACGTGTCGCTGCTGGGCACGCTGTTCGCCCCGTGGGGTATCGCCCAGTTCGGGGCCGGCCCGCAGGCGCTGGCCATCGGCATCGGGGCGTGGGTCGGCAAGCTCGCGGTCGCAGGGCTTCTGCTGGGACTGTTCGAGACGTCGATCGCGAAGATGCGTGTCTTCCGGGTCGGCGAGTTCCTGGGCGCCGCCCTGCTCCTCGGGTTGCTCGGGACCCTGCTCCTCTTCGTGTCGCGGAACCTGTGATGCACAGTCTCGCCTTCGACATCGCCCACATGTTCGCCGGCGCGATGCTCGTGGCGAGCTTCGCCCTGCTCTACCAGCGCCGCATGTCCGGCATCGTGGACACCTATGTCGTCCACTCGCTGATCCTCACCGTCGCGGCAGGCTGGCAGGCATACATCCAGGATGCGCCGCACCTCTACGTGACCGCCGCCATCGCCCTGGTCTTCAAGACGCTGATCATCCCGATCGCGCTGCGACGGATCATGCGGCGGCTCGACATCCACCGCTCGGTCGAGACCGTACTCGGGATCGGGCCGACGATGCTGCTGGGCGTCGGTCTCGTCGCCCTGTCGATCCTGCTGATCTTCCCGGTCACCGAGTCGGCCGACGCCTTCGCCCGGGAAGACCTGGCGCTGGCCCTGTCGGTCATCCTGCTCGGCCTGCTGACGATGATCACCCGGCGGAACGCCATCACGCAGGTGATCGGCTTCCTGTCGCTTGAGAACGGGCTGATCCTGGCCGCCGTCGGGGTGCGTGGCATGCCCCTGGTCGTGGAGATCAGCGTCGCCTTCTCGGTGCTTGCCGCCTTCGTCGTGTTTGGCGTGTTCTTCTTCCGGATCCGTGAACGCTTCGACACCCTCGACGTCCAGGCCCTGGGCGAGTTCCGCGGCGAGCGGCGATGAACGCCATGTCCTACGGCGAGATCGCGCTCTGGCTGGTTCTCGGCACCCCCGCCGCCGCAGCAGCGATCCTGGCCATGCTGCCGGGCTATCGGACGACGGCGGCGCTGAACGTCGCCGCGTCGCTGACGACCCTCGTCGGCGGCCTGATCCTGCTCGGTTCGCGGCCGGAGCCGGGACCCTATCTGCGGGTCGACGATTTCAACGTCTATCTCGTCGTCCTCAACACGTTCGTCGGCTTCACCACCAGCGTCTTCAGCGCGACCTATATCGGCCACGAACTGCGCACTGGCCGGCTGACCCCGGCCTATCTCCGCTTCTACCATGCGATGTATCAGACGATGATGCTCGCGATGAACCTGGCGCTGGTCGCGAACAATCTCGGCCTGCTGTGGGTGGCCGTCGAGGCGGCGACCATCGCCACCGTGCTGATGGTCGGCATCTACCGCACGCATGCCGCCATCGAGGCCGCCTGGAAGTATTTCATCCTCGGCAGCGTCGGCATCGCCTTCGCGCTATTCGGCACGATCCTCGTCTATTTCGCCGCGCAGCAGGCGATGGGCGAAGGCCTGCCTGCGATGGCGTGGGACACGCTGCTCGCGCGGGCATCGGACCTCGACCCGCGGCTGCTCGACCTCGCGTTCGTCTTCATCCTCGTCGGCTACGGCACCAAGGCGGGGCTCGTGCCCTTCCATGCGTGGCTGCCGGATGCACACGCGGAGGGGCCGACGCCGATCTCCGCGGTGCTCTCGGGCCTGCTGCTGAACGTCGCCATCTACGCGATCCTGCGGTTCAAGATGCTGCTCTCGGCCAACGGCGAGGCTCTGGCGCCCGGACCGATCATGATCGCGATGGGACTGTCGTCGCTGCTGTTCGCCGCCTTCATGCTGTACCGGCGCAATGATGCGAAGCGGCTGTTCGCCTACTCCTCGATCGAACATATGGGCATCGTCACCTTCGCCTTCGGCATGGGCGGCCCGCTCGCCAACTTCGCCGGCCTGCTGCACATGGCGATGCACAGCCTGGGCAAGTCCGCCGTGTTCTTCGCCGTCGGCCATGCAACGCAGGTGAAGGGCACCCAGCGCATCGACGGCATCACCGGCCTCGGCAGCACGCATCCGACCCTGGCCGTCGGCCTCGCCGTGGCGGTGCTGGCGATCGCCGGAATGCCGCCCTTCGGCATCTTCATGAGCGAGTTCCTGGTGGTATCGTCGACCTTCGCGCGCGAACCGCTTCTGGCCATTCCGCTCGTCGCGGGCGTGCTCGTGGCCTTCGGCGCGCTCGCGATGCGGCTGCACGGCATGGTCTTTGGCGAGCCGTCGCCCGGCACCGCGGCGGTCGAGGCGTCCTACCTCCCGCTGTTCTCCCATCTCGCACTGGTGGCGGTCGCCGGCGTCTGGCTGCCGAGACCGCTGGTCGCGTGGTTCCAGGCCGTCGCAGCGATGCTGGGATAACGCCATGCCGCAGCCTCGCATCCCATCCGATCGCGATTGCCCGTCCGTGGGAGCATGCGCATGACCGGCGGGCACACGCTCCGCGGGACGATGGTGCCGCATCACCGGCCCTGGCCGCGGCAGGTCCTCGATCGCTACGACCAGCCCGCGCTGCCGGCCTTTCTGGCGGCATCCGACGCCGAGCTGTTCGACCTCTGGGCCGATGCGGGCGTCGTCCATGCGGCCCTGCGCGATCCCGCGTCGGGTGCCTTCGCGGTCGCCTCCGTACCCTGTCCCAAGGGACGGTTCGCCTCGGTCGCCGCAGTCAGGCCGGGCGCCATCCGGCTGGAGCGCGCGATCCGCGACCTGTTCGGCTACGAGCCCGTCGGTTCTGCCGACGCCCGGCCCTGGCTCGACCACGGCCGCTGGCCACAGGCAGCGCCGCTCGGCGGCAGGCCCGGGGGCGAGCACATGGAACAGGCGTCCGAGACGCTGGACGGCCCACCGCCCTATCCCTTCCTGCCCGTCGAGGGCGAGGGCCTGCACCAGATTCCCGTCGGCCCCGTTCATGCCGGCATCATCGAGCCCGGCCATTTTCGCTTTCACGCCAGCGGCGAGACCGTGGTCCGCCTGGAGGCGCGGCTGGGCTATGTCCATCGCGGGATCGAGGGCCTGCTCGCCGGCACCGATCTAGCCCGTGCCGCACGCCTGATCGGCCGCGTATCCGGCGACAGCACCGTCGCCTACGCCTATGCCTTCGCCCGCGCCGCCGAAGCGGCCACCGGAACCGAACCGCCGCCGCGCGCCGTCTGGCTGCGGGCGCTGATGGCCGAGATGGAGCGGCTGGCGAACCATCTCGGCGACATCGGCGCCATCTGCAACGACGCCGCCTTCGCCCTCATGCACGCCCACACCGGCATTCTGCGCGAGCGCATGCTGCAGGCCGCCGAGGCGGCGTTCGGCCACCGGCTGATGATGGACCGTATCGTCCCCGGCGGCACCGCCGGCGACCTCGACGCCGACGGCATCCAGGCGATACGCGATGCGGCGGCCGAGGTCGCCAAGCGCTTCCCGGGTCTGGTCCGCCTCTACGACCAGACCGCGTCGCTCCAGGACCGCACGGTCTCGACCGGGATCGTGCGCCCCGACTATGTGGCGCTCTACGCCGCCGGAGGGTTCGTCGGTCGCGCTTCCGGTCGCTCTTTCGATGCGCGCCGGGATGCGCCCTATCCGCCCTACGACCGGCTGCGCTTCGACGTGCCGGTCCGCAGCGACGGTGACGTCAACGCCCGCGTCTGGATCCGCATCCGCGAGGTGCAGCAGTCACTGCAGCTGATCGAGCAGATCCTCGCCGGGCTGCCGCGCGGGCAGCACCGGACGGAACTCGGCCCCTCCTCCGGCGAAGGCGTCGGCCTCGTCGAGGGCTTCCGCGGCGACGTGATGGTCTGGCTGCGCATCGGGGCCGACCAGCGCGTCGAACGCTGCCGGCCGCGCGACCCGTCCTGGTTCCAGTGGCCGCTGCTCGAGACGGCGATCGAGGGCAACATCGTCGCCGACTTCCCCTTGTGCAATAAATCCTTCAACTGCTCCTATGCCGGCCATGACCTCTAGCAGCAGGCATCCGCGTCATGCGTAGGCTCCTCTGGCAGGCGCTGCGCCGGCCCGTCACCCTGCCGCGGCCGGCGGCATCCGAGAGTGCGCTGGCGGAACTCGCCGAGTCGGTCGACCTCGCCGCCAAGCGGCGCCTCGGGCGCAGCCTGTCGATCAGGCAGGTCGACGCCGGCTCCTGCAACGGCTGCGAGCTGGAGATCCACGCTTTGAACAACGCCGTCTACGACCTGGAGCGCTACGGCATCCGCTTCGTCGCCTCGCCGCGTCACGCCGACGTGCTTCTGGTAACCGGGCCGGTGACCAAGGCGATGCGCGAGGCGCTGGAGCGGACCTGGACGGCGACACCCGAACCGAAATGGGTGGTGGCCGCCGGTGACTGCGCAGCCGGTGGCGGCCTGTTCGCCGACAGCTACGCCGTGGCGGGCGGCGTCGCCGATGTGGTACCGGTCGACCTTCATATCGGCGGCTGTCCGCCGACGCCGACGCAACTCCTGCGCGGCCTGCTGGCGCTGCTCGAAGCGACGCCCGATAATGTCCGGACCCGAGAATAGGAGAGCCGCAATGGCCGAATACGAGTTTTGCAAGGTCGAGAAGGAAGGGCCGATCACGATCGTCACCCTCAACCGTCCCGAGGTGATGAACGCGCTGCACTGGCCGGCGCACTTCGAACTCGAGAAGGTCTGGGACGATTTCGCCGCCGATGCGGACCAGTGGGTCGGCATCGTCACCGGTGCCGGGGACCGTGCCTTCTCCGCGGGGAACGACCTGAAGTTCCAGGCCGCCGGCAACAAGATCCGCCGCGCCAAGACCGGCTTCGCCGGCCTCACCAACCGCTATGATCTCGACAAGCCCGTCATCGCCGCCGTGAACGGCGTCGCGATGGGCGGCGGCTTCGAGATCGCGCTCGCCTGCGACATCATCGTGGCCTCCGAGAACGCGAAATTCGCCCTGCCCGAGCCGCGCGTCGGCCTGATGGCCGGTGCGGGCGGCGTGCACCGCCTGCCGCGCCAGATCCCGCTGAAGCAGGCCATGGGCATGATCCTGACCGGCCGCCACGTGCCGGCGGCCGAGGGCAAGGAACTCGGCTTCGTCAACGAGGTGGTCCCGGCCGGCCAGGCGCTCGAAGGCGCCAAGCGCTGGGCGAAGCTCGTCCTGGAATGCTCGCCGATGTCGATCCGCGCCTCCAAGCAGGCGGTCTACAACGGCCTCGACATGGGCAACCTCGAAGGTGCGGTGCGCAACGTCTACACCGCGCAGGCCGCGATGATCGAGAGCGAGGACTATATCGAGGGCCCGAAGGCCTTCGCCGAGAAGCGCAAGCCGAATTGGAAGAATCGCTGAGAACGTCTACCGCACATTAGGCCTCATGCTGAGGAGCCGTCGCAGACGGGGTCTCGAAGCACGAGGCCGGGCCGAGAGCGGCTTCCACTGCCTCTGGACCGGACATCCTCGCCCTTCGAGACGCCGCCTGCGGCGGCCCTCAGGGTGAGGATGTCCTAATGACCCGTCCCACCAGTTTCTGAGGCGAGGCACACGATGACCGAAGCGAAGCGCGCCAGCGGCACCTGGGATCCGGGGCAGTACGCCCGCTTCGGCGATCATCGTCTGCGTCCCGCACTCGAACTCTTCGCCCGCATCGACCACGATGCGCCGAAGCTGGCCGTCGACCTGGGCTGCGGCGGAGGCGAGATCGCCCGGCTGATGACGGAGCGCTGGCCCGACGCCAGGGTCATCGGCATGGACTCCTCGCCGGAGATGCTGGCGAAGGCCGGCAAGGCGCCCTCGCGCGTCGAGTGGCAGCAGGCCGACATTCTCGACTGGACGCCACCGCAGCCGGCCGACGTGCTGTTCTCCAACGCGATGCTGCACTGGGTGGCCGGGCACGGCACCCTCTTCCCGCGGCTTTTCGAAATGCTGGCGCCCGGCGGCGTATTGGCCGTCCAGATGCCGCTGAGCTGGCCCGAACCGTCGCACCAGGCGCTGCGCGAGGTCCTGAAGGAACTGGACCTCGGAACGCCCGAACTGCACGCCTCGGTCGACCGCCGCTGGGTCCAGCCGACCGGCTTCTATTACGGCCTGCTGCAGCCGCTCGCGTCGGTGATCGACATCTGGGAGACGCGCTACCTGCAGGTCCTGCACGGCGAGAATCCGGTGCTCGAATGGGTCAAGGGCAGCGCGCTTCGGCCCGTCCTCGACGTCCTGACGCCGGACGAGCAGGCGCGCTTCCTCGACGAATACGGCGCGCGCCTGCGCAAGCTCTATCCGCCCCAGGAGGGCGGCGAGACCCTGTTCCCCTTCCCGCGCCTCTTCATCGTCGCGAAGAACGCCTAATCGGCAGACACTCCATGGCATGACACTTGCTGATTCCGGGGCACAACACACACGCCCTGGAGGCATAGGTCATGGAAATCGGCGTCTTCATCCCGATCGGCAACAATGGCTGGCTGATCTCGACGACCTCGCCGCAGTATATGCCGACGTTCGAACTCAATCGGCAGATCGTCCAGCGCGCCGAGCATTACGGCATGGACTTCGCGCTCTCGATGATCAAGCTGCGCGGCTTCGGCGGCAAGAGCGAGTTCTGGGACCACAACCTGGAGTCCTTCACGCTGATGGCCGGACTCGCCGCCGTCACCGAGAAGATCCGCCTCTACGCCTCGGTCGCGGTGCTGACCATTCCGCCGGCAATCGTCGCGCGCATGGCCTCGACGATCGATTCCATCTCCGGCGGCCGCTTCGGGGTCAACATCGTCTCCGGCTGGGCGAAGGCGGAGTACGAGCAGATGGGCCTGTGGCCGGGCCAGGAGCATTTCGCCAAACGCTACGACTACAGCACCGAATATGTCCGCGTGATGCAGGAGCTCTGGGAGACGGGCCGTTCCGACTTCAAGGGCGAGTACTTCCAGATGGAAGACTGCAAGCTCAGCCCCAAGCCGTCGCAGCGGGTGAAGATCGTCGCCGCCGGCCAGAGCGACCGCGGCATGGCCTTCGCCGCCGAATATGGCGACTACAACTTCTTCCTGGGCGCCGGCGTGAACACGCCGAGCGCCTTCGCGCCGCATACCAAGCGGCTGATGGAGGCGGCGGCCAAGACGGGCCGCGACGTCGGCGGCTACATCCTGTTCATGGTGATCGCCGACGAGACCGACGAGGCCGCGCACGCCAAGTGGCGGCACTATCTCGACGGCCTCGACAAGGACGCCATCGCCTGGATGTTCTCCGAAGCCGGCGCCGACCATACGGCGACGGACGGGTCATCGGCCAAGGCGTTCCTGGTGCCGGACGGTGCGATCAATTTCAACATGGGCACCATCGTCGGCTCCTACGCCAACGTCGCGCGCATGCTGGACGAGGCGGCGGCGGTGCCGGGGACCAAGGGCCTGATGCTGACCTTCGACGACTTCCTGATCGGCATGGAGCAGTTCGGCCAGCGCATCCAGCCGCTGATGCAGAGCCGCAGCAACGTGAAGGTCGCGGCGTGAGCCGAGGGGCGCGCGGCGATAGGTATTTATGGGGTTTTATGGGGGTGCCCAGCGCGGAGCCCGGTCGCCGTGCAACATTGTGGAACAGTTTTCGGTAAGTGTTGCACGGAGGCGCGCGGCGGAGAGGGATGGGGTTTCATTCCCTTTCATGGGTTGGCCGCGCAAGCGCTCTTAGGCACACGCCGAAGGGCGTGGCGTCAGGTCTTCTGTACGATGTTCATCAGCGCGCCGCCGGAGCGGAGCCGCAGTGTACCGGCAAATAGTCCTAATGTCGAGTGCATCGACGCGTGACGCTCCTCACCGTCATTACGAAACAAGGGGACGTGTGGCTTCCGGGACGGCGCGTGTTCCCTTGCATGTCGTCCCCGGGCAAGGGGCGTAGCCCCGCCGACCGGGCATCCAGAGCGGCAGCCTGAGCGCCTGCCCTGGATCCCCAAATCTCCGCTTCGCTACGTCCGGGGACGACACTGAAGAGGGGGTACTCGGTCAGTGGGCCCTACTTGCCCTTCGGCTGGCGCCCCAGCATGTGGAACTCCGGGTTGGGGCGCAGGCTCATCATGTTGGCGAGCCGGTTGGACATGGCGAAGAACGCCGCGATGCCGCCGATGTCCCAGATGTCGTCGTCGTCGAAGCCGTGCGCCCGCAGGGCCGCGAAATCGGCGTCGTCGACCTCCTCCGCGCGCTTCGACACCTTCATCGCATAGTCGAGCATCGCGCGCTGGCGCGGGGTGATGTCGGCCTTGCGGTAGTTGGTCGCGATCTGGTCGGCGATCGTCGGGTTCTTCTCGCGGATGCGCAGGATGGCGCCGTGTGCCACGACGCAGTAGAGGCACTGGTTGGCGCCGCTGGTCGCGACCACGATCATCTCGCGCTCGCCCTTGGTGAGGTTGCCGCCCCGCTCCATCAGCGCGTCGTGATAGGCGAAGAAGGCGCGGAACTCGTCGGGACGATGGGCGAGGGCCAGGAAGATGGTCGGGATGAAGCCCGACTTCTCCTGCACCGCCAGGATGCGCTCGCGAATGTCGGCCGGCATGTCCTCCAGGGACGGCACGGCGAACCGCGAGATCGGAAGCGCGGACGGGGACTCGGTCACGGATGGCACTCCTGCTGCCGGAGGATCGGGCCGTGGAGTCCTACAGCCCCCGGCCGGCTGGGCCAAGCCGCAGCACGCTCAGGGATGCGGCCCCCAGGGTGCCGCCTGCAGCAGCCTGTTCTCCTGGGTCATGATCAGCGGCCGGATGCGCTTGCCGAACTCGGTGAACACCGGGTCGGCGAACACCGCCGCCCAGTGTCGGCGCCGGTCGGCGTCGTCGTCGTATTTCCACAGGTGGACGAGTTGGTTGAGCGTGCCGATGTCGCTCTGGAAATAGCCGACCAGCTTGTCCGAATATTTGTCGTACCAGGGATACTCCTGATAGACGGCGACGGCTTCCGCCATCTTGCCGACGTAGAGCGTGTAGGTGCGCAGTTCGTACAGGGGCATTTGCCTCTTCCTCCATTATGGTCATGCAAGTAGCCTTCATGCTGAGGAGCGGCCGGCGGTCGCGTCTCGAAGCACGAGGGCGGACCGAGGATGCTCGGCAGCCGGTGGCCCGGTCATCCCCGCCCTTCGAGACGGCCCTGCGGGCCTCCTCAGGGAGGGGATGACCTAATCCTTCCGCCTGCAATGGCTCCGTAAGCCATCTGAGTCACGCCTCGACCAGCTCTGCCGCCGGCAGCGGCGCCCGCCCGCGGATCATGTCGGAGGCTTTCTCGCCGATCATCAGCGTGCCGGCGTTCGTGTTGGCCGACGGCATCGTCGGCATGATCGACGCGTCGGCGACCCGCAGCCCCTCGAGGCCATGCACCCGCAGTTGGTCGTCGACCACGGCGGCGGGGTCGGTGGCCGGGCCCATCCGGCAGGTGCCCATCAGGTGGAAGGCGGTGGTGCCGCGCTGGCGCGCGAAGGAGAGCAGCTCGTCGTCGCTCATCGCCGCATCGCCCGGCAGCTCCTCGCCGTCGAAATAGGGTGCGAGCGGCGTCGTCCGCAGCAGGCGGCGGGCGAGCCGGATGCCGCCGAGCAGCACCTGGCGGTCCATCTCGTGCGCCAGGTAGTTCGGCTGGATCGCCGGCGCCTGGAGCGCGTCCGACGTCTTCGCGCGGACATAGCCGAGACTTTCCGGCCTGTGCTGCCACGCCGCCACCGTCATGCCGGGAAAGTCGTCGAGCTGCGACTGGACGCCTTCCTTGTAGCTCGCCGGGGTGAAGGTCATCTGCAGGTCGGCCTTGTCGAGCGCCTCGTGCGACTTCCAGAAGCAGTGCACCAGCGTCGGCTGCAGGGTCAGGATGCCCTGGCGCCGGACGACATAGTCCATCACCTCCTTCACGAGCCGTAGACCGCGCGTGCTCTCGTTGATCGAGGCGATGTTCTTCACGCGGCCGACGACGCGCACCGGATAATGGTCGCGCAGGTTCTCGCCGACGCCCGGCAGCGCGTGGACGACGGGAACGCCGATCTCACCAAGCAGCTTCGGCGCTCCGACGCCGGAGACCTGGAGAAGCTGCGGCGAGTTGACCGAGCCGCCGCTGAGCACGATCTCGCGCCGCGCCCGCACCTCGCGCTCGGTCCCGCCCTTGCGGTAGCGGATGCCGACGGCGCGCTTGCCTTCGAACAGGATGCGGGTCGCGTGCGCCTTGGTGCGCACCTCCAGGTTCGGGCGCTTCATGGCGGGACGCAGGAAGGCGCGCGCCGCGCTCATCCGCCGGCCGCCCTGGACGGCGCGCTGGAAGAAGCCGACGCCTTCCTGAGTGGCGCCGTTGTAGTCCGGATTGCGCGGAATGCCGACGCTGACCGCACCGTCGATGAACGCGTCGCAGAGCGGGTGCTTCCAGGCCAGATCCTCGATGGTCAGCGCCCCGTCGCGGCCGCGATAGGCGTCGTCGCCCGCGCCTACCCGCCGTTCGTTGCGCTTGAAGTAGGGCAGCACGTCGGCATAGCCCCAGCCGCGATTGCCCATCTGCGCCCAGCCGTCATAGTCCATGCGCTGGCCGCGATTGTAGATGTGGCCGTTGATCGAACTCGACCCGCCCAGCACCTTGCCGCGCGGCGCGTGGATTGAGCGACCGTCGATGCCGGCACCGGGCTCGGTCTGGTAGAGCCAGTTCACCGCCGGGTTCACCAGCGTCTTCATGAAGCCCGCCGGGATGTGGATGAACGGGTTCCAGTCGCGCGGACCCGCCTCCAGCACGCAGACGGTCACGTTCGCATCCTCGCTGAGCCGGGCCGCAACCACCGAACCCGCCGACCCGGCACCGACGATGACATAGTCGAACGCGTCCGCAGCCCCGTTGGCCATCATCCATCCTTCGCCGCATAGACCGGCGGTCCGCTGCCGCCCGAAGAATGATGCTGGCGCGCCTGGGCCCGGTCAATGCGCCCGGATCGCTCGCCCGACGGGCCAGTCCCGGCAGTCGTCCTTATCGAGCAGGGCCGGTGCGAGGCTGCCCTTGTCGCTTTCGGAACCGTTGGCATCTGCAGGACTCCGGCGCAGGATGTGCGGGGCGCCTCTGGCACACAAGGGAGCGATGGGATGCAGGTCTCGGTTCGTCTCGTTCTACTGCCGCTGCTTCTTCTGGCCGTCTCACCCGTGCAGGCTGCCGGCGATCCCGACAACGGCGCCAGGCTGACCCAGACATGGTGCAGCGGCTGCCATGCGGCTGGGGCGAGCGGTGCCGATGTCGCGCCGCCGCTGCGCGAGATCGCCGCGCGGCCCGGCCGGACGCAGGCGTATCTTTATGCATGGCTGACGGATCCGCATCCGCCGATGCCGCGGCTCGACCTCTCGAACCGCCAGATCGCGGATCTGATGGCCTACCTCGCCACGCTCTCGAAGCAGCCCTGATGGGATGGCCGGAAGAGCCGGGTCCGACGCCCGGCAACGAGGAAGGCAAATGCCCGGCTGGCCTCGGCGCGTGTTCCGATTCCTGCCGCGGTCTTCGCTCACCCGCCGCCCTCGCAGCCAGGTTCGGGTTCTGAAATAAACGCCGCTGCACGGCAAATCGACGGGACACGATCTCTTACGATTCATGCAGTCGCCGGCAGCCCGGTGATTTGACTTGAATCAATCGCGGGCGCACCGAACTCCTCTAAGTATCGCAACACTGCGAATGCGGGAGGTAGCGATGCAGGCCAAGCACATCATGACGAGAGACGTCGCGACCGTATCGTCCGACGCATCGGTCCGCGAAGTCGCGCGCCTCATGACCGAACGGCGCGTAAGCGCTGTGCCGGTCGTGAATGCGAAGGGACAGATCGACGGCATCGTCAGCGAGGGCGATCTCATGTTCCGGGTGGAGACGGGAACGGAGCGCCCACGCTCATGGTGGCTGTCCCTCTTCTCCTCCGCCGACGGGTTGGCCACCGACTTCGTGAAGGCTCACGCCCGCTCGGTTGCCGACGTAATGACCCGGAACGTCGTAACCGTCGACGAGGCCGCTCCGATCGCCGAGGTCGCACGGATTCTCGAAGAACGGCACATCAAGCGTGTGCCGGTCCTGAGCGATGGCCGGTTGGCCGGCATCATCTCGCGGGCGGACCTGGTGAGGGCGCTCGCATCGGCCGCCGAACCGCTCGGTCCGATGCCGAGCCCCGACGACGAGACGCTGCGCGAGCAGGTCGACACCGCCCTGCGCGCCGCTGGCTGGACGGGCACGTTTCCCATCGGCGTCAGCGTCAGCGAAGGCGTGGTCCATCTCTGGGGCTTCGCCGACTCGGAGGCGCGGCGGACCGCGATCCGCGTCCTCGTCGAGGAGATCCCGGGGGTCAGGAGAGTCGAGAACCACCTCAAGCCGTCGCTGCCGGCCTATGGCGGAATGTAACGGGGTGCCGGGCGCGCTCCAGCGCTCGCTCCCGTCCCCGGCAGCAGAGTAGGAACAATGCACCCCACCATAACCTGGATCTTGGTCGCCGACGGCCAGCGCGCACGCATCGTCGAGAACGGAGGGCCCGGAAAGGGCCTCCAGCCCGTGACGCCGGAACCGCTGGTCAATTCCGACCCGCCCTCGCGCAACCTGGGCACGGATAGGCCCGGCCGGGTCAGCGAAAGCGTCGGCGGTGCCCGTCATGCGATCGAACCGCGCACCGACCCGCATCGCGACCAGAAACGGCGGTTCGCGCAGGAACTGGCCGACCGGCTCGACCGTGCCGCAGGCGAAGGTGCGTACACGCGCCTGATCCTGGTCGCGCCGCCGCAGATGCTCGGCGACCTGCGCGACGTCCTCACGGAGCGAGCGCGTGCGCTGGTCGCCGCCGAGATCGACAAGGATCTGACCAGGGCGGACGACCGGGAGTTGAAAAGGCATCTTGACGCCGTGATCGTGACCTGAGGCGCCGTGGCCGAGGTAACCGGCCGAGACCGACGCCAGCTCCGCAGCGATAGGATGTCGACAGCCTCGCTCAAAGAGTCAAAAGTGTCCGCTCCGCATCAGAAGGAGAGCAGGTTATGGCCGACCCTGAGAAGACCGAAAATGCTCAGACGGTCACCCGCCCGCAGGCGCGGCGTGTCTGGGTCACCCCCGTGCTGACGGTCGCGTCCGTCGACGTGGCGGAAGAGAGTCCCGGCGCCGGTGGGGACGGCTCCGGCAGGTCGTAGCCTTCGGGGGCCGCAACCGGCGCAGCACCCTGTACCCCGGCTGTGTCGGCATCGTTGAAGCGCGCGCAGCAATCGCTATCATCCGGCGCCTGCGATGATTGCCATGCCGGTCGCGCCGTGATCCGCCCCAGGCGGTGACCGGGGCCGGAACACAGCGGGGCGTTGGGATGGAGCCGGTGGAGATTCTGTTCGTCGATACGGACGTCGTCGCTTGCGACGGCGGCGGCGATGCGTTGGGGCATCCACGCGTCTATCTCCATATGACCGATGCCGGCGAGGTGACCTGCCCCTATTGCGGGCGGCGATACATCCAGGAAGAGAAGGCGGCAGCGGGCGGCGGGCATTGACCGACACGGCGGCAGAGACGCAGGAAAGCAAGTCGCGGAAGAGCGAGACGGGGGCGGCGGCGTCTGAACGGCCCACGCTCTGGCTGATCGACGGCTCCGGCTACATCTTCCGCGCCTTCCACGCACTGCCGCCGATGACGCGGCCGGACGGGACGCCGGTCAATGCCGTGTTCGGCTTCTGCAGCATGGTCATCAAGCTGCTGGACGACATGCACGCCGACCATGTCGCGGTGATCTTCGACAAGGGCGCGACCAGCTTCCGCAACGACCTCTACGACGCCTACAAGGCGAACCGCGACGAGCCGCCGGACGAGCTCAAGCCGCAGTTCGGCCTGATCCGCGACGCGACCCGCGCCTTCGCGCTGCCCTGCATCGAGACCGAGGGCTTCGAGGCGGACGACATCATCGCAACATACGCCCGCATCGCCACCGAGGCGGGAATGGACGTGACCATCGTGTCGTCCGACAAGGACCTGATGCAGCTGGTCGGCGATCACGTCCGCATGTGGGACCCGATGAAGCAGCGCAGCATCGGCCCGGAAGAAGTCCGCGAGCGTTTCGGCGTAGGCCCCGAACTGGTGGTCGACGTGCAGGCGCTCGCCGGTGACTCGGTCGACAACGTGCCGGGCGTGCCGGGCATCGGCGTGAAGACCGGCGCGCAGCTCGTGCTCGAATATGGCGGCCTCGATGCACTGCTCGAGCGCGCGCACGAAATCAAACAGCCGAAGCGGCGCGAGAACCTGATCGCCTTCGCCGATCGGGCCCGCCTGTCGCGCGATCTGGTACGCCTGCGCGCCGACGTGCCGACCGAGGAGGGCATCGACGACTTCGTCGTCAGGCAGCCCGACCCCGAGACGCTGCTGGGCTTTCTGCGCGAACAGGGCTTCCGATCGATCACCGCCCGCGCCGAGCGGCAGTTGGCCGGCGCCGGCCAGTCCGTCGCCGCTCCCGCCGCGGACGCAGCACCGCCCCCGCCCGCCGAGGTGGCCTACACGCTCGTCCTGGACGAGGCCACGCTGCGAACCTGGATCGACCGGGCGATCGAAGCCGGCGCAGTGGCGCTGTCGGTGAAGACGACCCATTCCGATCCGTCGCGCGGCACGGTCTGCGGCATCGCCCTTGCGCTGGAAGCCGGCAGCGCCTGCTACGTTCCGTTCGCCGCAGCGCCGATTGCGAACGGGCAGCTGGACTTTTCCGCTTCGGGCGACGCGCCGGCCGCCCTCACCGCCGAGCGGGCGATGGACCTGCTGAAACCGCTTCTCGCCGACCCGTCGGTGCTGAAGATCGGGCAGAACCTGAAGTTCGACATCCGCGCCCTGAAGCGCTTCGGTGCCAGGGTGACGCCGGTCGACGACATGACCCTGCTGGCCTACGTGCTCGACGGCTCGGGCGGCCTGACGGTCGGCGAGCTGGCCGAGCGGCATTTCGGCCATGCCTGCGTATCCCTGGAGAGCGTGATCGGCAAGGGCAAGGCGGCGATCACCTTCGACCAGGCGCCGCATGACCGTGCGCTGGCCCATGCGGCCGAGGAGGTCGACTATGCCGCCCGCCTGCACGCGCTCTTTCGCGGCCGGCTGGTGCTGGAGCGGATGACGGCGGTGTACGAGACCATCGAACGCCCCCTGGTGCAGGTGCTGGCCGACATGGAGGAGGCCGGGGTGCTGGTCGACCCGGACCAGCTCCGCGCGCTGTCGAAGGATTTCGGCGAGCGGATGGCCACCATCGAGACCGACGCCTACGAAATCGTCGGGCACGAATTCAACATCGGGTCGCCGAAGCAGATCTCGGACATCATTTTCGGCGAACTGGGCGTCGCCGGGGGCCGCAAGTCGAAGACGGGCGCCTTCACGACCGGCGCCGACGTGCTGGAGGATCTGGCCGGCCAGGACACGGGACAGGCCGGCCAGCTCGCCCAGAAGGTGCTCGACTGGCGCCAGATCTCGAAGCTGAAGAGTACCTACAGCGACGCCCTGCTGGGCGAGATCAACCCCGACACCGGCCGCGTCCACACGACCTTCGCGATGGCGGTGACCACGACGGGCCGGCTGTCTTCGAACGACCCGAACCTGCAGAACATCCCCGTCCGCACCGAGGAGGGCCGCAAGATCCGGCAGGCCTTCGTCGCGTCACCCGGCCACGTCCTGCTGTCGGCCGACTACTCGCAGATCGAACTGCGCCTGCTCGCCCATGTCGCGGAGATCGAGTCGCTGCGCACGGCCTTCCGCGAGGGCTACGACATCCACGCGATGACCGCGAGCCAGGTGTTCGGGACGCCGGTCGAGGGCATGGACCCGCAGGTGCGGCGCAAGGCCAAGGCGATCAATTTCGGCATCATCTACGGCATCAGCGCATTCGGCCTGGGCCGCCAGCTCGGCATCCCGCAGGGCGAGGCGCGCGCGTACATCGATGCCTATTTCGAACGCTATCCCGGTATCCGCGACTATATGGAGCGCGCCAAGTCGTTCGCGCGCGAGCACGGCCACATCACGACGATCTTCGGCCGGAAGTGCTACACGCCCTACATCCGTGACAAGAACCCGGCCAAGCGCAGCTTCGGCGAGCGCGCCGCGATCAATGCGCCGCTCCAGGGCTCGGCGGCCGACATCATCAAGCGGGCGATGGTACGTATCCCGAAGGCGCTCGGCGATGCGGGGCTGAGGGCGCGCATGCTTCTGCAGGTGCATGACGAACTGCTGTTCGAGGTGCCGGAAGCGGAGGTGGAGCGCACCGCGGCGTTGGTCCAGGGGGTGATGGAGCGCGCCGCATCGCTCAGTGTGCCGCTGGTCGTCGATACCGGCACGGGCCGGCATTGGGGCGAAGCCCACTGACCACGGCCCGGCCTGCGCTCAGACGGCGGCGTCCGGACCGACCACGGCGCGGGCGAGCAGAGCGAAGGCGATTCCGGCGAGCAGGTTGGCCACGAGATTGAACCGCTGGACATCTTCCGCCTGCACGTCGCCGCGGCGCGCCTTCCACAAGGCGTACATCCGCGTGAGCGACGGTGCGGAGAACATCTGCGCGCCGAAGGTCAGCAGTGCGATGCCCATTCCCCAGTTCCACCCGGCCACCGTGGCGGGAAGGACCCAGCAGACGATCTGCGCGAACCGGAACGATTCTGACACGACGTGCACCTCGGAGTTGGCAGACGCCCGCAATGTGCCGGCTTCGGCTCGGCCGGGCCAGCCCCATCGTGCGCAGGCGGGACCGGACCGTTGACACAGCCGACGCAGGGGCCGCAGCGTCCCTCCATGCCGAGGCTTCACGCCACATGCGTTGCGATCGATGGCCGAGGTGTCCTGCTGCGAGGCGCATCGGGCGCCGGCAAGTCGGACCTCGCACTGCGCCTGATCGACCAGGGGGCCGACCTGGTGGCCGACGATCGGGTGGACCTGTTCGATGTCGACGGTGTGCTGCGGGCGGCTTCGCCGGCGGCCATTGCGGGCCGCATGGAGGTCCGCGGGATCGGCGTGATCCCGATGCCCTATCTGCCGAGCGCCGAGATCGTCCTGCTGGTCGATCTGGTCCGTCCCGAAGTCGTCGAGCGGATGCCGGAGCCATCCTTCTGCCGCCTCGGCCGGTTCGAGGTTCCAGCCCTCGCGCTCGCGCCCTTCGAGGCATCGGCTGCGGCGAAGATAAGGCTCGCCGTCAGGCGGCAGCCTCGCTGACCTGCCGCTTCTGAGCGCTCCGCGCCGGAATCGACGCCTCGACCACCGTCCCCTGCCCGGTGCGGCTGTCGATCTCCAGCGTACCGCCATGAAGTTCGACCAGCGCCTTCGTCAGTGGCAGGCCGAGGCCCGTCCCGGCATGCTTGCGCGACATCGCGTTCTGGACCTGGCCGAACGGCTGGAGCGCCTGATGAACCTGTGCGGCGGTCATCCCCACGCCGGTGTCGGTGACCCGCAGAACGAGGCGCCCGCCCTCCTCGGCAGCCGACAGGGTGACGATCCCCCCGCGCGGGGTAAATTTCACCGCGTTCGAGACGAGATTGACGATCGCCTGCTTCAGCCGGGTCGGATCCACCTTCCACCGCAGGCCGCGTTCCGGGACGTCCAGCCGCAACTCGACCCCCTCCAGCGTCGCCCGCTCATTCTCCCAGCGCTCGCCGGTCCGCAACAGTTCGACGATGTCCGTGTCCACGGGTTCGAGGACCATGCGTCCGGCCTCGACGCGCGACAGATCGAGAATGTCGCTGATGATGGTGAGCAGGTGCTCGCCGCTGTCGCGAATGTCGCCTGCATATTCACGATAGCGTTCGTTGCCCAACGGCCCCAGCAGCTCGCTTTCGAGGAGTTGCGAGAACCCGATGATCGCGTTCAGCGGCGTGCGCAGCTCGTGGCTCATGTTCGCCAGGAACTGGGACTTGGCGGTGTTGGCCGCCTCCGCGGCGTCCTTGGCCTGTCGCAGGCGCTCGCCGAGCCGCTCCCGCTCCGTGACGTCGAAGCGCAGCATCAGGCACCCGCCGTCGTGCGTGCGGTGCTCGAAGACTTCCAGAACACGGTCCTCGTAGTGGACGAGGATAGCGCCGTTGGCTGCGCGGTGCCTGTCGAGCCGTGCCTTGATCCAACGCTCGGGATCCTGCATCGCATCCGGCAGCAGCCCCCGCGCGACCGATAGGCGGATCACCTCCTCGAACGTCACCCCTTCCCTGTGAAGGTCGGGGTGACCCGGTAGAAGGCTCTTGTTCTTCTCGCTGGACAGGACCAGCCTGTCGTCCGCATCGAACAGGACCACGCCCGCGGGCATGGTCTCGAGGGCGTCCCGCAGCAGTCGCTGTGCGCTGCGCAGGTCCGTGACGTCACGCCCGGTGCCACGATACCCGGCGAATTCGCCGTTCTCGTCGAACTTCGGCACGGCGCTGCCCTGGATCCAGCGCACGCCCCGCGGCGTGCGGCGAGCATATTCGATGTCGCGGAACGGACGCCGCGACGAAATCGCTTCCTCCAAGGCTTCGCGGGCCTTGGCATCGATTGCGACGATGTCGAACTCCCTCCACCGCTTGCCGATGTGCCAATCCGCCGCCACCCCGATGACGCGCTCGACGGAGTCCGACATCCAGACGATTCGGTGAGTCCGGTCGGTCTCCCACGCCCAGTCGGCCATGGCCGTGACGATGTCGCGGAGGCGTTGCTCGCTGGCTGCCAGACGCTGTTCCGTCGAGACGCGCTCGGACACGTCGCTCAGCGTCCCAACCACCCGCAGCACGCGCCCCGCCTCGTCCCGCATGGCGCGCCCGCGGACCTGCACCCAGATCCAATCGCCGGAAGCGTGCCGGACGCGATGTGTCGCCTCGAAAGCATCGGTATGGCCTTGCACATGGTCGCGCATCCGCGCCCTCACCATCGCGAGATCGGCAGGATGGACGAGCGCACGCAGCGCCTCCGCGCGGATGGGGCGTGGCTCGGAACGACCCACGATCCGGTCCCACACCGAGGATAGGAAGAATTCGCCGGTCGCCAGATCCCATTCCCACACGGCGTCGCGAACGCCTTCCAGCGCCTCGCTCAGGCGCCGCTCGCTGGCACGAAGTGCCAGTTCCGCGGCCTCCTGCGCCGATATCCGGCGGAGCAGCGTCACGCCGAGGAGAGCAATGATCAGCGCCACCGCCAGGGTGATCACCGCCGTTTCCAAAGCACGCGACCACCAGCTGATCAGATGATCGCCTTCGCTCAAGCCGACGGATACGGCGATGGGCACGTTGGCCAGCCGTGCAATGGCATGCATCCGGCCTTCGCCATCGATCGGCGAGATCCGCGTGGCCGCCGTGGGCGTGCTGCCGTGGTGCAGCGCCGTCCAGGCCGGTCCGCCGGGGAACGTTCGCCCGATCGCGCTCGGATCGTGTGGTGAACGGACGAGAAGAACGGCATCGTTGCGCCAGATGGCGGCGCTTCCCATACCGCCGATGTTCAGCGACCCGATGAGGCGGCGGAGTTCCAGAACATCGATGAAGGCGACGATCGCCCCCAATCGTACCCCGGATCGGTCGAAGCGAGCCTTCCACAACGACAGGAGGTCGCCTGGCGACACGGGCTCGACCTTGATTCCGAGGTCGATCGGCTCGTCCGTCACCGCGAGTAGCGGGCCGCGCCGTCCCACCGTGTGCAATAAGCGGCCGGACCGGTCGTAGACCGCCATTCCCGCAATGATCGGGCTGTGGAATGACGAACGTCGGAGGATCGCTCGCGCCTCGGTCGCCGACGATGCGTCGCGGACGCCATCGGCCGCCAAATCGAGTTGAGAAGCGACGACCCCGAACAGCTCTTGGAGATGGGTGGCCAGAAGTGCGGAGAGGTTGTGGGCCAGCCTCAGGGCATGGGTACGGTTCTCCTGGCGCGCCTGGAGAAGGCCGACGAACATGTATCCGAGGACGGCCAGGATCGCGACGCCAGCGAAGCCTATCGCCCGCCGTTTCGCAGCAGCGTGCGGAGCCGAGTTCCATGCACGATCAGGCTGCATGGCTGCTCGGCGAACCGCTCGGCAGCCAGACCCGTGACCGGACGCCCAAAGCCGCTTCTGGCAGACCCCTCAAAGCACGCCCCCCGCGAAACAGATCGGCGGCGCGCGTCTTCGCACCGTCGAGCCTGCAACGCTAGGGGCGTTGCGTTGAACAGCCGTTAAAATTCAAGAAAGTGCCGACCGACCCGCGACCGACACATGACAGAGGCGCCTACACCTCTTCCAGATTCGCGGCCGCCATCTTGCCGTTGCGGTCCTTCGCCAGTTCGTAACTGACCTTCTGCCCCTCCGACAAGGAACCCAGTCCGGCCCGCTCCACCGCGGAAATGTGCACGAACACGTCGTTGCCGCCGCTCTCCGGCTGGATGAAGCCATAGCCCTTCGTGGCGTTGAACCATTTGACTGTACCGACGGCCATAGGGATCTCTCTCGCTCTGTCGTTTAGCGTGTCGCCAGCCGAGCGGGCGGCTGGCGTCTTCTTCAAACGCGACCGGCGACCATGTAGTTCCGGCGCCCGCGTGAGAAGATGGGCGCGAACCGCGGCACCGCCGCCGGACGTAGACGGAACGTACAGATGCTGAAGGCGAAACTACTGGTCCAGGCCTGCCTTCGCGCGAGCGCGGCTGCCGGACGCGCCGCGACACTGCTGCGACGGGGGTACGAGGATGCGGGCGCGATCCTGATCAGGCTGGACCTCCTGGACGGGACTGCCGTCGTTCTCACGCAGACGCGCGACGCCGAAGGAGAAGCGGCGTGGATGCGCGGCACCGGCGCCAACCCGGTGCCGTCCGCCGAAGCCGACGCCTATATCGACCGCCAGGTTGCACGCGACCCCGATCTCTGGGTGGTGGAAGTCGAGGACAGAGCCGGCCGGCATCCCCTCGGCGAAAGGATCCTCTGACGGCGCGATTCAGCGGTCCGCCGCCAGCACCTCTTTCACCTTGCTCGCCAATTGCTGAAGGCTGAACGGCTTCGGCAGGAAATGGACGTCCGGGAACGTCTCGAGCTTCTGGCGGAAGGCCCCTTCGGCGTAGCCCGAGATGCAGATGATCTTGAGATCGGGCCGCTGCTCGCGGAGCTTTCCGATCAGGGTGGGACCGTCCATTCGAGGCATGACGACATCCGTCACCACGACGTCCACATGGTCCGGCGCGGTATCCAGAACCTGCAGTGCCATGTCGCCGGAGCGAGCCTCCAGGACCTTGTAGCCCTTGTTCCGCAAAGCCCGCGCACTGAACAGGCGGACGGGGTCCTCGTCCTCGACCAGCAGGACCGTGCCGTTGCCCGTCAGGTCCGCCGACGCGGAGTCCATGCGGGCGGGATGGGCCACGGTAGCCTCACCCTTGTACTGGGGCAGGTATATCGAGAAATGTGCGCCGCTGTCCGGCTCGCTGTCGACGAAGACGTAGCCGTCCGTCTGCTTGACGATTCCGTACACGGTCGAGAGGCCGAGACCGGTTCCGGAGCCGACTTCCTTGGTCGAGAAGAAGGGCTCGAAGATCCGGTCGAGGTTCTCCTTCGGGATCCCCATGCCGGTATCGATCACCTCGATGAGCACGTACTCGCCCGCCAGGATGGTCTCGCGTCCCACGACGCGGTCGACGGGAAAGCTCGCGTTCGAGGTGCGTATCGTCAGCACGCCGCCGTTCGGCATCGCGTCCCGGCCGTTCACAGCGAGGTTCATGATGACCTGCTCGAACTGGATCTGATCGACCCGGACGAGCCCGAGGTTGCGGCCGTGCTGCATACTGAGGTCGATGCCGGCGCCGATCAGCCGCCGCAACAGGTTAGACAGTTCGGCGAGCGTGTCCGTCAAATTCAGGATGCGCGGCTGCAGGGTCTGCTGACGCGAAAAAGCGAGCAGCTGGCGAACGAGATTGGCCGCCCGGTTAGCGTTCTGCTTGATCTGCATGATGTCGGCGAACGACGCGTCGCCCGGCTGATGCCGCAGCAGCAGCAGGTCGCAGAATCCGATCATCGCCGTCAGCAGGTTGTTGAAATCGTGGGCAATGCCTCCGGCCAGCTGCCCGACGGCGAGCATCTTCTGGGACTGGGCGAACTGCACCTCGAGGCGCTTCTGATGCGTCGTCTCCACAAGGTGGAGCATCAGGCCGGTGCCTGCAGCGTCTTCGAGGGGACGCGCGTAGAGCGCCCATGTCCGGTCCCCGCCCCCCGCCAGCGGTACCTCGATCGGGGTGGCCCCGCCGCCCTCCCGGGCTGCGACCAGCTTCGCCGCGACGTCGGCTCGTTCCGGCACGCGCACGAGGTCGACGAACGGCATGCCCCCGAGTTCCGCACGATCATGCCCGATGAGGGTCGCGAAGGTGGGGTTGGCCTCGGAGATCCGCAGATCGTGATCCAGAAGCGCCACGCCGACGGGCGCCTCCTCGAAGAACCGCTGGAAGCGCAGTTCCGAAGCCTTGAGCGCCTGCTCCCACTCGCGTTCGGGCCGGAGATCCCGGACGACGGAGCGGGTCATGAGCGTGCCGGTCGCTTCGCCGGGCACGATGCTCTGCGTGATCTGCGCCTGGATCGGCCGCCCACCGACCCCGCGAAGCACGGTTTCCCCCCGCTCCGCTGCCGCGGGATTTGCGAAAGGCGAGTGCCCGGGCGTACCCGGCACCGGTACCTCGACGAGGAAATCGTGCAGGCGCCAGTTGCCGCCCATCAGATCTTCCGCAGCGACGCCGAGAAGGCCCGCCAAGGCGCCGTTGACGAAGAGGAAGCGGCCATCGGCGTCTACGGAGTAGAACCCTAGAGGGGCGCTCTCCAGAAAGTCCGCGAGTTTGCGCTGGTCGGCGAGCATGGCTTCGACCAGCGCATGGTGTGACGTCGCATCGCGAAACGTCCAGACGACCCGCGGTTCGTCGCCGGGCACCGGCAGGGCGGACACCTCGTAAGCGTGCCGATGCCCCGCCTCGTCGGGCCGGAAAACGTCACGCGTGCTTGCCACTCCGCCTTTCGCCTGCGCATCGAGATCGTTGAAAGCTTCGACAGCCTCGGACGACCTGCACAGCCAGGCGCGCAGACGCGACTGGGCCGAGCCGCCCTCCGCACCGACCAGGTCGTTGAACGCCCTGTTCGCGAAAACCTCGTTACCGCGCCCGTCGACGATGACCTGCGCATCGGGGCGGGCATCGCCGGCGGCGGCGAGGATCTCCGCCGTTCGCCGGTCGCGGCGGGCCCTGAGCGCGAAGACGACCAGCCAGCCGCCGCCGATCAGGACAAGGACCAGGACCGTGATGCCGACCGCCGTCACGGTCGCGGTATCTGCCCTTCCCCCGGAAATCTGGCGCATGGACAAGGTCAGTGCCGATCCGGCCATCGCACCGACCAGGAGCAGCAGCAAGGTCCGCCAGAGCGAAGACGGGCGGCCGTGCGCATCGATCGGCGGCGCGGCAGTCTCGCGTCGTCCTTCCGGAACGGTCACGTGCCGCGCGGCGGGCGGTCGCAGCGATCGGGGTACGGTCCGATCGGTCATCGCTTCTTCAGTTTCCACACAAAGCTGATGACTTCAGCGACGGCGCGATAATGTTCCGTCGGAACCTCCTGATCGATCTCGACAGACGCGAAAAGCGCCCTCGCCAACGGCGGATTCTCGACCGTGGCCACGCCATGTTCGCGTGCCACCTCGCGGATCCGCAACGCGAGATTGTCACCGCCCTTCGCCACGCAGCGCGGCGCGGACATCGTGTCCGGATCATACTTCAAGGCGACGGCAAAGTGAGTGGGGTTCGTCACGACGACGTCGGCTGACGGCACCGCCGCCATCATGCGGCGGCGCGAACGCTCCATCCGGAGCTGCCGCAGCCGCTGCTTGATCATCGGGTCGCCTTCGGACTGCTTGAACTCCTCCTTCATCTCCTGCCGCGACATGCGCAGCTTTTTGATGTGGTCGAAACGCTGGTAGAGGATGTCGGCAGCAGCGATCAGGAACATCACCGCGAGCACGCCGACGAGCAGCTTCAGCGTCAGGGTCTGCAGCATGACGAGGAGATCCTCGATCTCCATTCCGGCCGTGAGTTCGATACGGTCGAACTCGGGGAGCAGCAGCATCGTCGCGACCGCCGTCACGATCGCCAGCTTGAGCAGGCCCTTGATGAACTCGAGCACCGACTTCAGCGAGAAGAGGCGCTTGAAGCCGCCCATCGGCGAGATCTTCTCGAGCTTCGGCTTGAGCGATTCCGTCGACAGCAGGAAGCCCGTCTGCAACAGGCCGGGAGCGATCGCTGCCGCGATCATCAGGACGCAAGGCAGCGCCAGCAGCAGACCCACGCTGCCCGCCATGTCGAGAAGCATCGCCCGGGCGTCGTCCCCCTCCACGGCGAGCGCGTGAGGCTGTTCCAGAAATTTCTGCATGGCCGCCGCCAGCCCCGTGGCGAGCGACGGCAGCGACATCATGACGAACAGCGTCCCGCCGAGGATGATGAACCAGTGGTTCAGTTCGCGCGAGGACGGGACCTGTCCCTTCTCACGCGCGTCGTCGAGCTTCTTTTGCGTGGGCTCTTCTGTCTTCTCGGAGGCGTCGTTCTCGTCCGCCACGGCTCAGCCTCCGTAGTACAGCGTACGGAGGCTCTGCTCGAAGCCCTCCAGGAACCAGGTCATGCCGAAGCTGAGCGTCAGCGCCAGGACGAGCAGGCCGAGCATTATCTGTACCGGCACCGCGAGGAAGAACACCTGGACCTGGGGCATCAGGCGCGACAGCAGCCCCATCCCGACGGTGACGAGGATGCCCACCAGCAGGAACGGCGCCGACAGCTGCATCCCGATGCGGAAGGAATCGCCGACGATCCGCGTCGCCGCCTCGGCGAAGTCGCCGATCGGCGGCAGCTGCCCCGGAACGAACAGGCGATAGCTTTCGACGATGCCCGCGAGCATCAGGTGATGCAGGTCCGCGACGAAGACGAGCACGAGCCCGAGCGTGCTGAGGAACGTGCCCGTCACCGGCGTCTGCGTGTTGGACATGGGATCGAAGGCCATCGCTCCGGCGAGGCTCGTCTGGAAGGCGATCACGTTGCCGGCGACCTGCAGCGCCGACATCATCATCCGCGCGGCAGCGCCGACGAACAGCCCGACCCCGATCTCGGTGATCAGCAGCACCTCGAGCCCGCCCGGTGTGCCGGCGAGCGTCGGTCCGACGACCGGAGCGACCACCAGCGTCACGGCCAGCGCCAGGAGCAGGCGAACCTGGGGCGAGACCATCGCTTCGCCGAAGCCAGGCAGCACCATCACCGCCGATCCCACGCGGCAGAACACGAGGAAGAACGTCAGGACGTCGACGAGGACCAGACGCTCCAGCACCAGCCTAACCCTGGTTCACGATGCGATCGGCGATCCGCTCCATCAGCCCGGTCATCGACGAGAGCATGAAGGGGATCAACGCCAGCGTTCCCGCGAACACGGCCAGGATCTTCGGCACGAAGACCAGGGTCATCTCCTGGATCTGGGTCAGTGCCTGAAACAGCGAGATGGTCACGCCGACGACGAGGGCGATCACCATGAGCGGCGCCGACACCTGCATCGTGACGATGATCGCATCGCGGGAGACGTCGAGCACGTCGGCGGCATTCATCGGATCTTCACCATAACTCGCCGGATAAAAAAATACCTCGCGACCAGCGGCCGCGAGGCGTCAGATCGGCATGCGGATGATGTCCTGGTAAGCCTGGATGACCCGGTCGCGCACGGCCACGACGGTCTGGAGGCTGACCTCGGCATTGGTGACGGCGTTCACCACCTGCAGCAGGTCGGCTTCCTTGGCCGCCGCCTTCGCCGACAGCTGCTCGGCGCCACGCAGTTCCTGCGCCGTGCTGCGGCCAGCGTCCTTGATCATCTCCGCGAAGCTGCCGCCGCCGCCCCGGGCTTCCATGCCCGGCGACGTACCGACTTTCGATGCGTTCGCGTATGCGCCCGCAGCGCTGAGGGGATTGATGGCCATCGGAGTTCCCTCGATCAGGTCCGGAGCATGTCGATCGTGCGCATCAGCATGGAGCGCGACGCGCTGAGCACGTTCAGGTTCGCCTCGTAGCTGCGCTGAGCCTCGCGCATATCCATGAGTTCGACCATCGGATTCACGTTCGGCAGGAGCATGTATCCATCGGCGTCCGCTGCCGGGTGCCCTGGATCGTAGCGCCGTTCGAACTCCGAGGAGTCGAGCCGAACGCGGTCGGCCTTGACCTCCTCGACACCCGATGCCCGATTGAGGTCGTTGCTGAAACTGACCACCTTGCGCTGATAGGGCTGACCGCCGGGGACTTGTGCGGTCGACTGCGCGTTGGCGAGGTTCTCCGCGATTACGCGCAGACGCGTGCCCTGAGCGCGCATGCCCGAGGCGGAGATCTGGAGCGACTTGACCAGGTCCATGGGCGGCCTCTCCCTCAGCCGTTCCGGCCGATCGCGGTGCGGAGCATCGAGACGTGCTTGCGGTAGAGATTGACCATCGCCTGATAGTCCATGCTCGTCTCGGACACCTTGCGCAGTTCGCCTTCGAGGTCGACGGCGTTGCCCGACAGCGTCACTGCCTCCCCGTCCTTCGTCCGCCGCTCGCCGTACCGGCTGGCGGGCGGATGCCCGGTTATATGCTTGGGGTCCGTCCGTTCCACGCCGACGGGACCGGCCGATCGCATCGCATCGTCGAATCGAAGCGGCTTCAGGTCCTGGGCGGCATAGTTGGGGGTGTCGGCGTTCGCGACGTTCTGCGCCAGAACGCGCTGGCGGTCGCCCAGCCAGTCCATCCGCCGTTCCAGCATGCCGAAGAGCTTGAAGCCGCCGAGGTCCATGGACCGATGAACACCTGTTTCCCGGAGCAGAGGTTGCAGTGTGCCGCATTCGCGCTAAAGAAAACGTTAACGCACCGCGAGGAGCCTGCTAGGGTGTTATCGGTGGTCCTCGCCGCAGGACTGCCCGGTTCGGGGGGAGGCGGCACAGCATGGCAGGGGCGGCAGGATGCTCTACCTGACCCGCAAGATCGGCGACTCAGTCGTGATCAACGGCGATATCGAGGTCACGGTGGTGGAGGTCCGCGGGCGCTCCGTCCGCCTGGGCTTCACCTTTCCGCCGGAAGCGACCGTATTGCGGCGTGAAATCTTCGATCGCGTCGAGGCGGAGAACCGCGCCGCGGCAGACGCCGGCCGCGCGCTTCTCGAATCCCTCGACGATCAGGAGTGACGTGCGCGCCGAAACGCGCACCGGCACACCTCAGACGGTCGTGTCCACCTTCTGCCCCTGAACGGCCTCACCCTTCGCGACGCCGACCATGGCGGCCCGAAGCAGCCTGCCGTTGAGGACGTAACCGGGCTGAAGCACCTGGGCGACGGTGCCCGCCGGCTGGCCGCTGTTCTCCACCTCGAACATCGCCTGATGCACGTTGGCGTCGAACCGCTCGCCCGGCTTCGGGTCGACGCGCTGGACGCCGTGCTTCTCGAACGCGGACAGCAGATCCTTCTCGACCAGTTCGACGCCGGCGATGAGATTGGCCACGTGCTGGTCGTCACGACGCGCCTCGGCCGGCACGCTGTCGATGCCGCGGCGCAGGTTGTCGGCCACGGCGAGCATGTCGCGCGCGAACCCGGCGGCGCCGTATTTCGCCGCCTCGTCGCGGTCGCGCTGTCCACGCCGGCGGACATTCTCGATCTCGGCCAAGGCCCGCAGATGCTGATCCTTCAGCCCGGCGATCTCGGCTTCCAGTTCGGCGATGCGCGACCCTTCCGGCGCATCGGGCTGCCCGTCCTGACGCTCCGCCGTCGCAGCGCCATCCTCGCGGACGTCGCCCTGCGCCGTGTTCGCCACCGGTTCCGCCGGATCCGGATTCATCTGCTCTTTCGACATCTTCTCTTCCTTAGACTGGCGTCAGCCGAGCAACCGCCCGACCACCTTCGCCGTATAGTCCACGACCGGGACGATACGCGCGTAATTCAATCGCGTCGGGCCGATCACGCCGATCGCACCGACGACGCGGCGTTGCTCGTCGCTGTACGGCGCCAGGATCATCGACCAGCCGGCATGGCCGAACAGCTCGTTCTCGGCCCCGATGAAGATCTGCACCCCCTGCCCCTGCTCGGCGGCATCGACGAGGCGCAGGAGGCTTTCCTTGGTCTCCAACGCATCGAACAGCGAACGGATCCGTTCGAGGTCCTCGATCGCGGTGACGTCGTCGAGGAGCTGTGCCTGGCCCCGAACGATCAGGGTACCGTGAGCGGCGTCGCCGGCCCATACCGCAAGCCCCCGCTCGACCACCGTCTGCGTCAGGGCGTCGATGGCCGCGCGGTGCTGCTCCAGCTCGCGCGAAATGTCGCCCCGCGCCTCGTCGAGGGTGCGCCCGACCAGCCGCGCCTGGAGATAGTTGGTCGCCTGGATCAGCGTCTCGGCCGGCAGGCCCGGCGGCAGGTCGATCACCCGATTCTCGACGTTGCCGCCCCTGTCCACCAGGATGACGAGGGCGCGGCCGTTGCCGATGTTCACGAACTCGATGTGGCTCATCTGCGTGCCGGCCTTCGGCGCCACGACAAGGCCCGCATGCCGCGACAGGCCCGCCAGCAGCGATCCCGCCTGCTCCAACGTCTGCGCGAAGCTCCGTCCCGTCGTGGCGCAACGCGCTTCGATGTCGCCGCGCTCCTGCTCGGTCAGGCTGCCGAGTTCGAGAAGACCGTCGACGAAGAGCCGCAGCCCGGCCTCCGTCGGCAGACGCCCGGCCGACGTGTGCGGCGAGTACAGCAATCCCAGATCCTGGAGGTCCGCCATCACATTGCGGATGGTCGCCGCGGAGAGCGTCGTCCCCAGCCGCTTCGAAAGAGTCCGAGATCCGACCGGCTCGCCGGTGTCGACATAGGCGTCGACGACCATGCGAAAGATTTCGCGCGACCGGTCGTTCAGGGTTGCGATGCTGGGCGACTGATTCAGCGGCATCTGCTGTTGGAGGGAAACGGCTTGTCCCTGGCCGGTGTCGAATGTAGGTGGCCCCGTCGGCGTCGTCAACGAATGCGGATGGACGCGTCGGCGCCCGCGGGCTAGGGTCCGCGCCCGCCCGACATCGAGACACAGGATAGACGCCATGCGGCCCTCCGGACGCGCAACCGACCAGTTGCGACAGGTATCGCTCGAAACCGGCGTGAACCGCTATGCGGAGGGCTCCTGCCTGGTCGCGTTCGGTCATACCAAGGTTCTGTGCACTGCGTCGGTCGAGGACCGCGTGCCGCCCTTCCTGCGCAACACCGGCAAGGGCTGGGTGACGGCGGAATACGGGATGCTGCCGCGCGCCACCCACACCCGCGGCGCCCGCGAGGCGGCGAAGGGGTCGCAGAGCGGCCGCACCCAGGAGATCCAGCGCCTGATCGGCCGGTCGCTGCGCGCCGTGACGAACATGGAGACGCTGGGCGAGATCCAGGTGCGCATCGACTGCGACGTGCTCCAGGCCGACGGCGGCACCCGCACCGCGGCGATCACCGGCAGCTATGTCGCGCTGCATCTCGCCTTCCAGCACATGATGAAGATCGGCGCGATCAAGGCGATGCCGCTGACCGACGAGGTCGCGGCCGTGTCGTGCGGCATCTATCAGGGCGAGGCGGTGCTCGACCTCGACTACGACGAGGACAGCAACGCCGAGGCCGACGCCAACTTCGTGCTCACCGGCAGCGGCGGCATCGTCGAGGTCCAGGGCACGGCCGAGCAGAAGCCGTTCTCGCACGCGGCCTTCCTGGCGCTGCTCGATCTCGCTGGCGCCGGCGTCGCCGACCTGGTCCAGCATCAGCGCCGGGCACTCGGCCTCGCCTGAGGCGGTTTCGGCCGCCGCCGCCGCACCCCATATGCGGCGGATCGCAGCCAGGGGACCCGCATGCGGCGCCGCTTCACCGGCAACGACCTCGTCATCGCCAGCCACAATCCCGGCAAGGTCGTGGAAATCCGCGACCTGCTGAAGCCCTGGTCCGTTCAGGTGCGCTCCTCCGGCGAACTCGGCCTACCGGAGCCCGAGGAGACGGGTACCACCTTCGTCGCCAACGCCGAACTGAAGGCGCGCGACGCCTCCCTGCGGTCCGGCCTGCCCGCCCTCGCCGACGACAGCGGTCTCGCCGTGCATGCGCTCGGCGGACAGCCCGGCATCTACTCCGCCCGATGGGGCGGCCCGAGCAAGGACTTCGCCGCCGCGATGGCCCGTGTGCATCGCGAGCTGGGCGGCACGGCCGACCGATCGGCGCATTTCGTCAGCGCCCTGGCGCTCGCCTGGCCGGACGGCCATTGCGAGACGTTCGAGGGCCGGGTCGACGGCACCCTCGTCTGGCCGCCGCGCGGCAGCCGCGGCTTCGGCTACGACCCGATGTTCGTGGCCGACGGCCGCACGCTCACCTTCGGCGAGATGGAACCGGACGAGAAACACGCGACCAGCCACCGGGCCGACGCCTTCGCCAAGCTGATCGCCGGCTGCTTCGCGGATTGAGGCGCATGGCCGCAGCCTCCCCCAGCTTCGGCATCTACGTCCACTGGCCGTTCTGCCGGGCCAAGTGCCCCTATTGCGACTTCAACAGCCACGTCCGCGGCGGCATCGACGAGGCGCGCTGGCGCGACGGCCTGCTGCGCGAACTAGACCACTTCGCGAACGAGACGGCGGGCCGCACGGTCGACACCGTGTTCTTCGGCGGCGGCACGCCGTCTCTCATGGCGCCGGAGACCACCGCTGCGGTGCTGGAGCGCATCGCCGCGCGCTGGACGACGGCACCCGACATCGAGATCACGCTGGAGGCGAACCCGACCTCGGTCGAGGCGGCGCGCTTCGCCGCCCTCGCCCAGGCCGGCGTGAACCGGGTCTCGCTGGGCGTCCAGGCGCTCGACGACGATGCCCTGCGCTTCCTCGGCCGCGAACACGGTTCGGCCGAAGCGCTGGCGGCGGTCGAGACCGCCCGCCGTCATTTCGCACGCTGGTCGTTCGACCTCATCTATGCCCGCCCGGAGCAGTCGCTCGCCGCCTGGAAGGCCGAACTCGCCCGCGCGCTGGAGCATGTCGGCGACCATCTCTCGATTTACCAGCTGACCATCGAGCCCGGCACCGCCTTCGCCGCTCGTCACGCCCGCGGCGAACTCGCCATGCCCGACGAGGACATGGGCGCGGCCTTCTACGAGGAGACGCACGCGCTGCTCGATGCGGCGGGCCTGCCGGCCTACGAGATCTCCAACCACGCACGGCCCGGCGGCGAGTGCCGGCATAATCTCATCTACTGGAGCGGCGGCGACTGGCTCGGCGTCGGGCCCGGCGCCCACGGTCGTCTCACCGGATCCGACGGCGGCCGCATCGCGACCCGGCAGGCAAGGGCCCCCGATACCTGGCTCGCCCGTGTCGAAGCGGAGGGCCATGCCACGGTGGAGCGCAGCGCGATCGAACGCGGCGACGCCGCCGAGGAACTGCTGATGATGGGCCTGCGCCTCGCCCGCGGCGTGTCGCGGGACGATTACCGCCGCACCGCCGGTGTCGACCTGGAGGAGCGGCTCGATGCCGCGCGGCTGAACGCCCTGGCCGAGGAGGATCTGATCACCCTCGACGCCGCCGGCCTCCGCTGCACCGCCGCCGGCCGCCAACGCCTCAACGCTGTGCTGGCGCACCTGCTGGGATCCGCCTGACGTCCATAGCGTAGCCGGGCGTCCCTTGGGACGAACGGGGGTCTGTTTCCAGTTGCGGATTCCTCCGCTGCGATGAAGGATGGCGCCTCCCCCGCACCGCCGCGGATCTTGGTCAGGAAGGCCGCCGCATGACCCTGTCGCACCGGGCGCAGACCGCCAGGCCCGTGCCGATGCTCGCAGGACGTGCCCTATTGGGGAATCTGCGCGACATGGCGGCGGCTCCCCATACCTTCCCGGCGCGGGCGCTCGCGGCGCATGGCGGTATCGTCGGCATGCGCGCGGGGCCACGCCGCATCGTGGCGCTGGGACGGCCGGACTATGCGCGGCACGTGCTGGTGACACATCACGAGCGCTACCCGCGCGGGCGGATCAACCGCAATCTGGGCACGGTGATCGGCGACGGGCTGCTGGCGACCGAGGGCGACCTCTGGCTGGCCCGCAGGCGCCGGATACAGCCGGCCTTCCGGCCCGAGCGGCTGCAGGCGCTCGTGCGGTCGGTGAACCGGGTCCTGGATCCGATCCTCGACGGCTGGACCGACACCGCACGCGCGCACGGCAGCATCGACGCCATGCGCGAGGCCAAGCGCATCGCCATGCGCGTCATCGGGCGCGCCCTCCTGTCGCTCGACATCGATACCGGCAGCGCCGGCGCCTTCGCCGCGGCGGTGGATGCCAGCCTGATCCAGCTGGTCCGCCGGAACTGGTCGCTGCTCCAGCTGCCGCTGTGGGTGCCCGTGCCGATCAACCGCGCGCTCAACCGGACGCGGCGCACGCTCGACGCCTTCATCGGTGCGGAGGTGTCGCGGCGGCTCGACGACCCGGCCTATCGGCCCGACGACATGCTGACCGCGTTGCTCGCCGACCGCGGCGGGGCCGAGCCCTGGACGCGCGCGGCGCTGGTGAACGAGGCCAAGACGCTGTTCGTCGCCGGCTTCGAGACGACCGCGACGGCGCTGACCTGGACGCTTCACCTCCTGGCGGCGCATCCGGCGGTGGCCGAGGCGATGCACGCCGAGATCGAAGCGGCACTCGGCGGGCGGCACCCGGAAATGACGGACCTGCCGCGCCTGCCCTATGGCGCGGCCGTCGTGGAAGAGGCCATGCGCCTCTATCCGCCGGTCTACAATATCGGCCGGGAATGTACCGAAGACGACGAGATCGACGGCTGGGCGGTGCCGAAAGGCACCTCGATGCTGATCTCGATCTTCGCGATCCAGCGCAGCCCCGACTGGTGGGAGGCGCCGGAGACCTTCCGGCCCGAGCGTTTCCTCACGGCGGATGCGGCGCAGCGCCGGGCAGCCCTGCCCTACGCGGTCGGCAAGCATCAATGCATCGGCAGCCATTTCGCCAACATCGAACTGCTTCTCGTTCTGGCTCGGATCGTCCAGCGCTTCCGCCTCTCGCACCGCGACGAGGTGCCCGTGGGGATGGCGGCGCGAACGACCCTGGTACCGGACCGCCCGGTCCAATTGCTCATGGAGGTACGTTCATGACCATCGGAACGGTCGAGCTTCCCGAGGGCGAGCCGCCTCATCCCGCCCTTCTCCTCCAGGCGACGCCCGCCGCCGTGGCGTCGGATTCCGCAGTGGTCCTCGACACCGGCGACCCGCGGGCGGTCGCGGCGTACGAACGCGCCTTCTATGAAGCCTTTGCAGCGATCCGGCCGGACGGACTGTTGCGAAAGCTGTGGATCTGGGACGACGAGGCGGGGCGGCTCCGGTCGCCCGTCCCCTATGAAGACCAGATCGTGTACGCCGACCGGGGAAACGACGGGTCCGTGCGCCGCGGCCTCGCGGTCAATATTGGCGGGCGGATGCAGCAGGCGGCGACTTTCGGCTTCGTGCTGCCGCTGGAGGAGCCGGGCAGCACGGAGATGCTGACCTTCTTTGCCGACGGCGATCACGAACTGGCACACCTGATCGCCTTCTGGGGCCGCTGCTGCCGCGACCTGCAGAGCCGCGGCATCGTCACCGGCTACGGCACGGCGGCGCGGCGTCCGCTGCCGGTCTATCGACGCTTCGGCGCTCAGATCGTCGAGCGCGCCGAGATCGACGGCGAGATCCGCTTCCTCCTGCGTTTCGACCTACGGAAGACCTGGTTCGTGCGACGGACCGGCGAAGGCTGAGGCAAGGTGTTGCCGCCTGTTCTCGGACGCGACGTCCGTGTGGACTGAACTTCGCGCCCTCGCCTTAGTCGGCGTATGCGTCGCACTGCTCTGGCAGCCGGCCGTCGCCGCCGCGCAGGCACCCGGCGCGACCGAGATCGTCGCGCGGGGTCGGATAGAGCCGCACGGCCGGGTTCGGGCGGTCCGCGGCCCGCCCGGGACCATCGTGCGCGAACTGAACGTGACGGAGGGCCAGCGGGTCGCCGCGGGCGCCGTCCTGGCGCGGCTCGATGGTTACGAGCAGGCGACGGTCGAGGCGGAGCTGGCCGGCGCGCGCCTCCGTCTCGCCCGGGCCGAACTCGAACAGCTGCTCGCCGGACCGAAGACGAGTGTTGCGGCGGCGCAGGCGGCGCTGATCGCGGCGCGCGAGGTGGAACTGGCCCAGGCCCGGCGGGAACTGGCACGGGCATCGTCCCTGGCACGGACCAGCGCCGTCTCCGTCTCCCAGCTCGAGACGCGCCGGGCCGACGTCGATCGGGCGGACCAGGCGCTGCGGCAGGCACGCCACGAGAAGGCGGCGCTGTCCGAGGTGCGGCCGGTGGACGAGGCCGCCGCCCGCGCGCGCATCGCCGTGGAAGCGGCTGCGGTGCGCCGCGCCGAAGCGATCCTCGATCGCGCCCTGGTCCGGGCGCCGACGGACGGCAGCATCCTGTCGATCCAGGCCCGCCCCGGCGAGGCCGCCGACGAGGGGCTGCTCAGGCTCGGCGACCTGCGCCGGCTGATGGTGATCGCCGAGGTCGACGAGACGCGCGTATCGCAACTCGCGGCAGGCGATGCCGCACAGGTGTCGGCACCCTTCCTGCCGTCGCCCCTTCCGGGACGGGTCGAGCGAGTCGAGGCCGAGATGTACCGCCAGCGGCGGCCGAGTTCGGACATCCTGGTCGGGCGCGACGCACGCATCGTCGAGGTCGAGATCGCGGTCGACGGGACGCTGCCGCCGGTGATCGGCGCGGAGGTCACCGTGCGGCTGCGGCCGACGCCGCCCGCCCGCCGATGAGTGCCGCCTTCCCGTTCCTGCTGGCGCGCCGCCAGCTCCGCTTCCGGATCGGGACCGCGCTGGGGGCGCTGGCCGGCGTGACGGTGGCCATCGTGCTGATGTTCACCCAGGTCGGCTTCCGCAACGCACTCTACGACAGCGCCCTGCAGATCCCCGCCAACCTGGACGGCGACGTGTTCGTCGTCAGCCCATACTACGCCTCGATGACTTTCACCCCGCCCTGGTTCGCCCGCACCCTCCTGCACGAGGCCGAGGCGGTGCCGGGGGTGCGCGATGCCCGGGCGATGCACCTGTTCACGGCGCAGGTGCGGCTGCCGGAAAACGGTCGGCATCTGTCGGTCACCATCGTCGCCTTCGATCCCGCCCGTCCCGTCCTGCGCCTCCCCGAGATCGAGGCGGCCCTGCCGGCGCTCGGCCTGCCGCGGGCCGCGCTGCTCGACAGGCTGTCGCGCCACGACTATCGCCGCGTGGCGGAGGCGATCCGGCACGAGGGATCGGCCGAGGTCCTGCTGCATGCGCCGACGGCGACGCTGGCGCCGGTGATCGATCTGGTCGGCACCTTCGCCATGGGGCCGTCCTTCACCATCGACGGCATGATCGTCACCAGCGACCTCAATCTCTACCGCCTCGCCGGCATTCCGCTCGACCGTGTCTCGGTCGGCGTCGTGCGCGCCGAGCCCGGTACCGATCCGGTCGCCCTGGCGCGCATGATCGAGGAGCGCCTCGCCGGACGCGGCCGCGCATTCGCGCGCGCGGACTTCCTCGAACACGAGCGCGCCTACTACGCGACGCGCACGCCGATCGGCGTGATCTTCAACATCGGCCTGGGCGTCGGCGTGATCGTCGGCATGGTGTTCGTCGTCCAGGCGCTGCACGCGATGGTCAGCGCCAACGTCGGCGAGTATGCGGTACTGGTAGCGCTGGGCTACCGCCCCGCCTTCTTCGCCGCACTGGTGCTGCTGATCGCCGCGGCGATCGTGGCCGGCACCTTCCTGCCGGCGACCCTGATCGCGCTCGGCGTCTTCAACCTTGCCGCGGACGCGACCAGCCTGCGGCTGGAGATGGAGCCGGCCGACGTCGCGGCGGTGTTCGGCCTCGTGCTGCTGATGGCGGCGCTCGCGGCCTTCGTCGCCGTACGGCGACTCGGTCGCGTCGATCCACTGAGCCTGTTCGAATGACGCCGCCCATCCTGGCCGAGGGCCTGACCCATCGGTTCGGCGAGGGCCCCCACGCCCGCCGGGTGCTCGACGGTCTCGACCTGACCGTCGCGGCCGGAACGTTCGTGCTGGTCACCGGACCGTCCGGCTCGGGCAAGACCACGCTGTTGACCATCCTCGGCGGCCTGCGCACGCCGACCGCCGGCCGCGTCGAAATCCTGGGCGTCCCGGTCGGCACGGCGCGGCGTGCGGAGATCGCCCGGCTGCGGCGGCGCATCGGCTTCGTGTTTCAGCGCCACAACCTGCTGCGGCCGCTGACGGTGGTCGAGAATGTCGAGGCCGGCCTGCACGCGGCCGACGCCGACGGAAACGGCAGCGGCGGAAACGGCGGCATCCGGGCGCGGGCGCTCGCCATGCTGGAGGCGGTCGGCCTCGCCGCGCACGCCCACGCCATGCCCGACAGCCTGTCCGGCGGCGAGCAGCAGCGCGTCGCCGTCGCGCGCGCGCTGGTCCGCCGTCCCGCCCTGGTCATCGCCGACGAACCCACCGCCTCCCTCGACCACGCCGCCGGACGGATGGTCGTGGACCGGATGAAGAGCCTGTCCGCCCAGATCGGCTGCAGCGTGGTGATGACCACCCACGACGACCGTCTCTACGCGTTCGCCGACCGCCGCATCCATCTGGAAGACGGCCGGATCGTGCCGCTCTCCACCCACCCAGGAGCCCAGACGTGACCGACAGGCCCGCCTTCACCGAGCGCCCGTGGCCGCTCATCCGCAACGCCGTGGTCGGCAGCCTGTCGATGCATCGGCCACACACCGCCTACGGCACCGCCGAGGTCGACGTGACCAGGGCGACCGCCGCCATCGCGGCGATCCGGCGCCGCACGAAGGTGCCGGTCTCCTTCCACGCCTTCGTCCTTCACTGCGTCGCCCGGGCGGCGGCGGCACAGCCGGATGCCATCACCGTGCGGCGTGGCGGCAAGCTGATCACCTTCCGCGATGCGGACGTGGCGACGGCGCTGGACCGGTCGGTCGCGGGTGCCGGGCGTGTCGCCGTCGGCTGCACGGTGCGGGGCGCCCAGGCGAAGAGCCTCGCCCAGATCGACGCCGAGTTGCGCGCGGCGATGCGACGCGACCCGATGGACGACCCCGACGTGCGGCGGCGCCGGCGCTTCGCCGCGATGCCCGCCCTGGTGCGTGCCCTCACCTACTGGCGGATGCGGCGCGACCCATTCATGGCGCAACGCTTCCTCGGCACGATCGGCGTCACGAGCCTGCGCCACCCGATGATGACCCGCCCGTTCTTCGCCTTTCCGCCGAACCTCTTCACCGTGACGATCGCGGCCGGCGGCCAGTTCACGCGCCACGATCCCGACGGCACGCCCCGGCGTATCCTGTGCCTCGCGATGGGCATGGACCACGCGATCATGGACGGCATGGCCGCGACGCGCTTCTCGATCGCGCTGATCGGCAACCTGGAAAGCGCGCTCGGCCTCGACGAGACGTTCGGGGCCGAGCTCTAGGCTCAGTCCTTCTTCGGCGGCAGCGCCTGCCGGATGTGCAGCTCGCGCATCCGCGCCTCGTCCACCGTGGCCGGGGCGCCCATCATCAGGTCCTCGGCCCTCTGGGTCATCGGGAAGGTGATGACCTCGCGGATGTTCGGCTCGTCGGCCAGCAGCATGACGATGCGGTCGATGCCCGGCGCCGAGCCGCCGTGCGGCGGCGCGCCCAGCTTGAAGGCCGCCAGCATGCCGCCGAACCGTTCCTCGACCTCCTGCGCGCCGTAGCCGGCGATCTCGAAGGCCTTGTACATGACCTCCGGCAGGTGGTTCCGGATGGCGCCCGACGAGAGTTCCACGCCGTTGCAGACGATGTCGTACTGGAAGGCCTTGATCGTGAGCGGATCCTTGGTGTTCAGCGCCTCCAGCCCGCCCTGCGGCATCGAGAACGGATTGTGGCTGAACTCGATCTTCCCCGTCTTGTCGTCCAGCTCGTACATCGGGAAGTCGGTGATCCAGCAGAAGCGGAACGTGTCCTTCTCCAGCAGGTCGAGCTCGCGGCCGATACGGTCGCGCGCCAGTCCGGCCAGCTTCGCCGCCGCCGGCGCCTTGTCGCAGGCGAAGAAGACGGCGTCGCCCGCCCCCGCGCCCGTGGCGGTGCGCAGCGCCGCCAGGCGGTCTTCGTCCAGGAACTTCGCGATCGGGCCGCGTGCCTCGTTCTCGGCCAGGATGACGTAGCCGAGGCCGGGCGCCCCCTCGCCGCGCGCCCAGTCGTTCAGCTTGTCGAAGAAGCTGCGCGGCCGCGCGCCGGCGCCGGGTGCCGGAATGGCGCGCACGACCGAGCCCTTCTCCACCGCGTTGGCGAAGACCGAGAAGCCGGAGCCGCGGAAGACGTCGCTGACGTCGGCGATCTCGATCGGGTTGCGCAAGTCCGGCTTGTCGTTGCCGTATTTCAGCATCGACTCGTCGAACGGAATGCGCGGGAACGGGCACGGCGTCACCGTGCGGCCCCGGCCGAACTCCTCGAAGACGCCGTGCAGCACGGGTTCGACGGCGGCGAACACATCCTCCTGGGTGACGAACGACATCTCCAGGTCGAGCTGGTAGAACTCGCCCGGCGAACGGTCGGCGCGGGCGTCCTCGTCGCGGAAGCAGGGTGCGATCTGGAAATAGCGGTCGAAGCCGGCGACCATCAGCAGCTGCTTGAACTGCTGCGGCGCCTGGGGCAGCGCGTAGAACTTGCCGGGGTGCAGGCGCGACGGCACCAGGAAGTCGCGCGCACCCTCCGGGCTGGTCGCGGTCAGGATCGGCGTCTGGAACTCGCGGAAGCCCTGGTCCGTCATCCGCCGGCGGATGCTCGTGATCACGTCGCTGCGCAGCGCGATGTTGCGCTGCATCTTCTCGCGGCGCAGGTCGAGGAAGCGATAGCGCAGCCGCACCTCCTCGCCATAGTCCTCGTCCGAATTCACCTGCAGCGGCAGCGGATCGGCGAGCGAGATCACCGAGACGTGCTCGACCTGGATCTCGATGCCGCCGGTCGGCAGCTTCGCGTTCACCGTCTCCGGCGAACGCGCGGTGCACGTGCCGGTGATCGTGACGACGCTCTCGTTCCGCGCCTCGTCGAGCGGCCGGAACGCCTCGACCTTGGAACTGTCGACGACGCACTGGGTCAGGCCGTAATGATCGCGCAGGTCGACGAACAGCAGGTGCCCGTGGTCGCGCTTGCGGTGGATCCAGCCGGAGACCCGCACGGTCTGGCCGACATCGGCCGGACGAAGGGCTCCGCAGGTGTGCGAGCGATAGGCGTGCATCGTTTCTGCCTCGGACAGCGTCGGCGCTGTAGTCTATCCCGGAAAACGCGGCAAAGGGCATGCGCACGCGGCGATTGTCAAGCCGCGGCAATGGATGCGTCCGGCCGCGGCTGCCGTGCTCGACGCAAGGCGGCTTCCTTCATAGGCTTCGCGGCGAGAGGGAGACACGGTCGTGCCGCAGGAAACCGCCTGGCAGTTCCATCTGGCACCGTTGGACGTGCCGTCGCCGTGTCACGGCACCGCGTGGACGATCGGCAGCGCCTTCGACCTGCCGATGCCCGGGGGTTGGCGGTTGCATTGGCACGTGTCGTCCCTCGCCGCCGGCGCCGTGCCGCATCCGCGGCACCGCCATCCCGACGAGGAGCTGATCGTCCCGCTGTGCGCGCCGCTCGATATCGTCCGCGAGGCGGATGTCCTGCTTTTGCAGCCGGGCGACGCGGCCTTCCATCCCTCCGAATGCCTGCACACGCTGCAGGCCGGCGAACGGCGGGCCACCTATGTCGTGCTGCGATGGCGGAAGGAGCATGCCGAAGGAGCGCCGGCCGACGACGGGAGCATGGTCACCGATGCGGCTGCGGCAACGCCCGACCCGGTGGCACCTGGCTGGCTCCGGACAGTCCTGATCGACCGGCCGACACGCTTCCTCTCGCGCCTCCGCGTCCACCGGACCGAGATGGCCGCGGGGTGCGGCTACGGCTGGCACAAGGACGACCACGACCTCGCCATCGTCCTGGTACGGGGTACGGTCGTCAGCATGACCCGGCGCATCGCCGCGCCGGCGATCCTGCTGCATCGGGCGGGAAGCCTTCACGATATACGGTGCGAAGGCCCGGAAGGCGCCTGCTGGTTCGCCGTGGAACTGCACCGGGCAGCTTGAGCAACATGTACCGATACCGCGCCTTCGGCCTCGACATCGCGAGCGCCATCGAGTGTCCCGAACTCCCGGACGGCGATGCCGGTCCGGCCGACCTCACCATTTCCCTCGGAGAGGTTCCCGCCGAACTCGGTCCCGCGGCGGTGCACGGCCACAAGTTCGAGGCTGTCGGCCAGACGATGCTGCTGAAGACCATCCGGATCGCCGACTTCCTCCTCACCGGCGGTCGCGAGATGCGGGTGATGCCGAAGCCGGCGGCCGTACCGGCGCATGTCCGTGCCTTCATGCTGGGTTGGGCAATGGGGGCCGTGCTGCAGCAGCGCGGGCGGGTCGGCCTGCACGGCAGTGCCGTCGCCACGCCGCACAGTGCGCAGGTGTTCTGTGGTCCGTCGGGGACCGGCAAGTCGACGCTCGCGCACCTGCTCGCGGCGCGGGGCTATCCGATTCTCGACGACAACATTGCCGCGCTGTCCCAGGCGGCAGGTCGCGCCCGGGTTGAGCCGGGAGTGCGCAGCCTGCGGCTGTGGGACGACGCCATAGAGGCCTATCCGTCAGCATGGGAAGGCCGTGAAAGCGTTCCCAATAGCGAGCGCAAGTTCACGATGATGCCCCCGGCGGACCGCATTCAGGAAACGGCGCTGCCGCTCGCGACCGTCCATGTGCTCCAGCGCGGCGCCCCGTGCTTCGCGGTGGAGCCGGTGCGCGGCGCGGCGCGCTACGCCATGCTGCGGCAACAGGTCTTCTGCCCGCATTTCCTGCCCGGAACCGGCGCCTCGGCAGCGATTACAAACGCGCTGATCGCGCTTGCCGATCGGACACCGGTCGTGCGAGTGAGGATTCCGGACGGCCTCGGGGCAGCGGACCTGGCGGACAGGCTTTCCGCCGCATGGCCGGCGAGGCGGGAGGCGGTCGCATGACGGGGACAGACGCGGAGGGTTCGTTGGACGCGGACACGCGCATCGTTCGGAACGACAGGTTCGTCTTCGGCGTGATCGACGGCGAGGCCGTGATCATCGATACCGACGGCGGGAAGTATCTGAACGTCAACCGCACCGGCACGCGCATCCTCGACCTGATCGCCGAACCCGTGCGGTTCGGGGATCTCTGCGGCGCGCTCACGACCCGGTATGCGGTCGACCGGGACGCCTGCGAGCGTGACGTGCGCAGCTTCCTGCTCGATCTTTCGGGACGCGGCATCGTCGCCCTCGACCCACAGATCGAAGCATGAGATCGCACCTCGCACACGGCGCTTGACAGCGCCGTCGCAGCCCCCGTACTGAACAAAAGCTTCCTTCTGGAGTCGGGTCATGCAGCAGGTTTCGCCGACGAGCACGACAACCGAAGCGCTCGAAGAGTGGGAGCCGCCGGCCGTGACCGAGTATCTCATCGCCGAGGTGTCGGACGCCACGTTCGTGGCGGGCGGCGCCGACGGCGGAATATACAGCTAGTCTGCGTCTTCGACCGGCGGCAAGGCGGGCCGACCGGTGAGCCCGTCGGTTCTGATCGCCTGGGAACTGGGTGGCGGATACGGCCACCACTACCGGATAACGGCTTTGGCGGACGCCTGCCGGCGCATGGGTGCGTCGACGGCGATCGCGGCAGTCGGCGGCAGTCGACGGCTGGAGCCGATGGGCGAGGACCATCCGGTCCTAGAGGCACCGGTGATGGTGCCGCCACCACGCCGTTTTCCCCTCTCCCTCTCCTATGCGGGCAACCTGCTGCGCAATGGCTGGTGGCACTCAGATTCGCTGATCGGCGCCGTGCGCGGGTGGCTCGACCTGTTCGAGACGGCGCGCCCTGACCGCTTGATCGCCGAGCACGCGCCGGCAGCGGTCGTCGCGGCGCGGATCGCCGGGCTGCCCTGCACGATGGTCGGCACCGGGTTCACCGTGCCGCCGGAGGCCTCGCCGTTGCCGAGCCTTCATCCGTGGCTGGCCGTCCCGCCGTCGGTCCTCGAACGGACGGAGCAAGACTTCCTCGCCGCAGTAGCGCCGCTCTGCGCCACGTACGGCTTCGCGCCGCCGCGGACTGCGTCCGACCTCTTCCGCCGTGCCGACCGCCTCGCGTGCTGCGATCCGGAGACCGATCACTACGCCGCCGCCCAACGCTCCTCCTGGATGGGCCCCGTCCTGGAGGGCGCAACGGGCGCAGCCGCGCAGACGGCGCCCGACATCTTCGTCTACCTCAAGGCCGGGAACCGCTTTCTCGAACCGATGCTGACCGCCGTCGCCGCGACGGGCCGCCCGGCGCTCGCCCACATCCCCGGGATGCAGCCGGCCGATCGTGCGCGGCATGCCTCCGCCACGCTGACGATCTCGGAGCAGCCTGTCGATCTCTCGACCGTGGCGCCGTCGTGCAGGCTCGCCGTCACCGACGGCGGGTTCAACACCGCGGCGTTCTTCCTGGCGGCGGGCGTGCCGCTGCTCTGCTGCCCAGGATGGCTTGAGCAGGCATGCCTCGCCTGGCAGTTGGCGACGCGCGGACTGGCGCGGACCTTCAACTTCACGACCGCCGCACCTCACTGCGCCGAAGGTCTGGCCGCCGCGCTGGCGGACGATGCGATGGCCGAAGCGGTGAAGGCGTTCGCGAACCGGCGTCCGCCGCGGAACGTCGCTGCCGACATCGCCGCGCGCGTGCTGGGCGCAGTGCCGGCGGAGGCCCGGATCACCGCTTATGCCTGAGGAACCGCCGCTGCCGCCGCCGACCGCCGTGCGGATCGATGCCGCCGCGGGCTGCCAGCTGCGCTGTCCGCTCTGCCCCGTGACCACCGGCGCCACCCATGCGGTGGTCGGCACCGGCGCCTTGAAGGCGCAGGCCTTCGAATCATTTCTCGACGCGAACCCTTCCGTGCGACTGGTCGAACTGGCGAACAGCGGTGAGGCGGTGCTGAACACGGCCCTGCCCGAGATCCTCCGCATCGCCCGGGACCGCGGCGTCACCACCCGCTTCGACCAGGGCGTCAATCTGAACCATGTCGCGCCGGAAGCGCTGGAGGCCATGGTCACCTGCGGCACCGACCGCGTCCGGGTGTCCATCGACGGTGCCACCCAGGCGACCTACGGGCGCTACCGCGTGCGGGGCGATCTCAGGCGGGTCCTGCGACACGTCCAGATCCTGAACGGCTTCAAGCGGCAGCACGGATCGACCACGCCGGAACTGGTGCTGCAGTTCATCGTCTTCGGCCACAACGAGCACGAGTTGGACGCGATCGAACTGATGGCGCGCGCCTTGGGGATGCGCCTGGAACTGCGGCTGAACTGGTCGACGGAGATGTTTCCCGTCTCGGACCGCGACGCGCTGCGCGCCCGTATCGGCGCTGCCGACCGCGCGGAGCACCGCAGCAGGACGGGCCGCCACTATTCCGCCTCCCAGTGCCTTCACCTGTGGCACGCGCCGCAGATCAACTGGGACGGCAAGCTGCTCGGCTGCGGACGCAATCGCTGGGGAGCATTCGCCGACGATGCGCTCGGGCCACGATTCCAGGACGCCTTCAACGGCGCGGCAATCGCCCATGCCCGGGACGTCGTCCGCGGTCGGGCGGCACCGCGCGAGGACACGCCCTGCCGGCAGTGCGGCGTATATGCCGCGATGACGGCCGACGGACGCTATCTCACCGACGAGGACGTCGCCCAAGGCGCCGAGGGCGTCTGGGCCTGATCAGGCCGCCATCCGCTCCTGGCCGCGCACGGCCTTCGCCAGCGCATCCGTCACCACGTCCACGCCGGCACCCGGGCGGTGTGCGTTCTCCGACAGGTGACGGCGCCAAGCGCGCGCGCCGGGCCGTCCCTGGAACAGGCCCAGCATGTGCCGGGTGATCGCCGAGAGCCGGGTCCCCGCGGACAGTTCCGCCGCGATGTAGGGGAGCATCGCCTCCACCACAGCCTCCCGTTCCGGCGCCGGCGCCGGCTCGCCGTGAAAACGCTGGTCGACGCCCGCCAGGATGTACGGGTTCTGATAGGCGGCACGGCCGATCATCACCCCGTCGACGTGCGCCGCCTGCGCCTCGGCCGCGTCCAGGTCGAGGACGCCGCCGTTGATGTCGATCCGCAGGTCCGGCCGCTCCGCCTTCAGCCGGTGCACGTCGGCATAGCGCAGCGGCGGCACCTCGCGGTTCTGCTTGGGGCTCAGGCCCTGCAGCCACGCCTTGCGCGCATGCACGACGAAATGATCGCAGCCGGCTTCCGCGACGATGTCGACGAAACGGCGCAGGTCCTCGTAAGCGTCGCGGTCGTCGATGCCGATGCGGCACTTCACGGTGACGGGCAGCGCCGTGACGGCGCGCATCGCGGCTATGCCGCGCGCCACCAAGTCCGGCTCGCCCATCAGGCAGGCGCCGAACGTCCCGCGCTGCACCCGGTCGGACGGACAGCCGCAGTTCAGGTTGAAGCCGTCATAGCCGTAGCCTTCGCCGATCCGCACCGCCTCGGCCAGATCCGCCGGATCGCTGCCGCCCAGCTGCAGCACCACCGGCTGCTCCTCGGCGTGCCGGCCGAGCAGCCGGTCGCGGTCGCCGTGAAGCACGGCGCCGGTCGTCACCATCTCGGTATAAAGCACCGCATGCCGGCTGAGACGGCGATGGAAGAACCGGCAATGCCGGTCCGTCCAGTCCATCATCGGCGCTACGGAAATCGTCGGTGCGTTCATCCTCGGTCGGCTCGGCACTCTCGTGTGGCTGCGGCTTGGCCGATATGGGAAGATCCGGGCGGTTCGCCAGCCCCACCCCCTCGGCAGGTACGGCGCGCACGCTACACCATCCCGAGAAGCGATGCCGATGCCGCAATCCCTGCCGAATATCGCCTTCGACGCCACCTGCCCGATCCTCAGGATCTTCGACGTGGCGAAAGCGATGTCCTTCTACCTCGACTATCTCGGCTTCGGGCTCGACTGGGAGCACCGGTTCGGCGACGATTTCCCTCTGTATGCCCAGATCTCGCGCGCCGGGCTGATCCTGCATCTGTCGGAGCATCACGGCGACGGCTGCCCCGGTGCCGCCGTCTTCGTCCGCATGCGCGGCGTGCGCGCCTATCACGCAGAGCTGTCGGCGAAGAACTACCGCTACTTGAGGCCGGCGGTCGAGGATCTGCCGTGGGGCGCAGTCATGAGCGTCACGGACCCGTTCCACAACACCATCCGTTTCTGCGAGGGCCCAGCCAGCCGATAGCCGACCAAGCAGGCAGGACGCTTTCCGGCATCACGGCTTCGATCGTTACGTCGTGGAAACGCGCCCCGGTCTCGTGCGGCTTCGCTCGCCTCCGTCAGGACTTGCTCGCGTGCTCCGGCTTGCCCTTGCGCTTCGTCGACGCGAAATCCTCGAGCTGCTGTTCGGTCATCGAGTCGACCATCGATTTCGATGCACCCTTCAGGTCGCTCTTCTTCGTTTCACCGCGCTTGGCGGACAGCGCCGCACCGGCAGCCTTCTGCTGAGCCTTCGATTTCGCAGGCATCCCATCCTCCGTAGCCCTGAACGGCGCCATGTCGACAGTTCGGGCGCCGTCTTCGCAACAGCGGCAGACTGTCCGGGTTCCCGTCCTGCCGAGACTGCGGACACTGCCGGCCGGCGTCGTCGGCAAGGCGAAAGGCGCAGAAACGAGCCTCAGCCGCTGGCGCGCAGCGTGGACGTTCCCTCGTCGACGATCCGCCGCGGATGCGCGAACACTTCGAACCCGTCGGCCCGTGCGACCGCGACGAGCGTGATTCCGGCGGCTTCCGCCACCCGGACCGCGAGCGTCGTCGGCGCCGAGACGGCGGCGATGACCGGAATGCCGGCGGCCGCCGTCTTCTGGACCATTTCGACCGAGACGCGGCTGGTCAGCAGGACGGCGCCGTCGCGCTCGGCCGGCGGCCGCTCCGCCAGCGCCCCGACCAGCTTGTCGAGCGCATTGTGCCGTCCGACATCCTCCCGCACGGCCACCAGTCCATCGCGCGGATGCCAGAACCCTGCGGCGTGCGTCGCACGGGTCGCGATGTTCGTCGGCTGGTTGGGCGCCAGCGCCGCCATTCCGGCCATGAGGCCATCGGCTTCCAGTCGTACGTCGAGCGACACGGGCCGCACCGGCCGCGATGCCTCCGCCAGGCTCTCGATCCCGCACAGGCCGCAGCCGACGGGGCCGGCGAGGCGCCGGGAGCGCCGTCCCAGGGCCTCCGAACAGCCCTCCGACAGCCAGAGACGCACCTGCATGCCGAGTTCGTGCTCTGCGATCTCCAGGTCGAGGATCTCGGAGGTATCGGTGACGACGCCTTCGGTGAGACTGAAGCCGCGCGCGAAGTCGGCGAGATCGCAGGGCGTCGCCATCATCACAGCGTAGGTCACACCGTCATAGACGATCGCGACGGGCGTCTCCTCGGGAAGATTCCGCCGCGCAGCCGACATCGTGCCGTGGCGCCATGCGTCCGCCTTCACCGGCCGGTGGGCTGCCCGGCCGCTCATTCCGCAGCCATCCCTGCGGTGGCGGTGGCGGTGGCGGTGGCGGTGGCAGCCAAGGTGGCGGTGACCTTCACCGGCACCGACTTCGCCGCGGGTACCTTGCTGACCCGGGCATGCTGCGCCAGCGGGATCAATGCGTTGCACTCGGGGTAGTAGGCGCCGATGCAGCCGGGCGGGATATTGTAGGGCCGCACCGCGAAGCCGCTCATCCGGCGCACACGGTCGTCGTCGGCCACCGTCTCCATCGTCACCTGCTGATCCTCCCGCAGGCCGAGCCGCGCCATGTCCGCCTTGTTCATCAGGACCACCATGCGCGTGCCGATCACGCCGCGAAACCGGTCGCGATAGCCGTAGATCGTCGTGTTGAACTGATCGTTGCTCCGCAGGGTGATGAGGCGAAGCACGTCCGGATCGCCCGACATGTCGAAGCTGGCGCAAAGCGACTGCGGCAGGATGAAGTTGGCCTTGCCGGTCTTCGTCGTCCACGTCCGCTCCCGTGCGGCGTTCGGGCGGGGAAAGCCTTCCGGCTGTGCGATGCGCCGGTTGAAATCGTGAAATATAGACGGATAGGAGGTCGCGATCGCATCGCGTACGAGGGCGTAGTCACCCACCCACGCATCCCAGTCGAGCCGCGGATTCGGTGGCAGCGTCGCCTTGGCGATTCCGGCGACGATCGCAGGCTCCGACAGGAGATGGGGGCTGGCGGGGGGACGACGGCCGATGCTTCCGTGCATCACGCCCGTGCTGTCCTCCGTGCTGACGGTCTGGGGGCCGGTGGCCTGTTCGTCACGTTCGATACGGCCGAGGCACGGCAGCAGAAACGCCGACTTGCCGACGACCAGATGGCTGCGATTGAGCTTCGTGGCGATCTGAACCGTCAGGTCCAGCCCGCGCCAAGCCTGCTCCATCACCTCGCGGTCGGGGATGGCCCGGACGAAGTTGCCACCGAGGCCGACGAACGCCCGCACCTCTCCGGCGACGATGCCCTCGCAGGCTTCCACCGTGTTCAAGCCCTTCTTCCGCGGCGGTTCGAAGCCGAACTGCTCCGCCATCTTGTCGAGAGGTACCATCTCCGGCTTCTCCGAGATGCCGACCGTCCGCTGGCCCTGCACGTTCGAGTGGCCGCGGACGGGACAGATACCCGCGCCGGGACGGCCGATATTGCCGCGCAGCAGCAGCAGGTTGACGAACATCTGGACGTTGTCGACGCCCAGTCGATGCTGCGTCAGCCCCATGCCGTAGATGCCGATGACACGGTCGCAGGCCATGTAGGTGGCGGCAGCCTCCTCCAGGGCAGATCGTGCCAGTCCGGACTCGCGTTCGATCTCCGCCCAGTCGGCGTCGCGCACCATCGCGGCGAAATCGTCATAGCCGTGGGTATGCTCTTCGATGAAAGCCGTATCGAGGATCCGGCGGCCGCCCGCCGCCGCCGCATCGTCGGCGGCGATGACCGCCTTGCACATGCCCATCAGCGCGGCGATGTCGCCGCCGGCACGCACCTGATGATATTGGGAACTGATCGTCGTCGGCCGGTTCGTCAGCATCTGCAGCGGGCTCTGCGGATTGACGAACGCCTCCAGCCCGCGCTCGCGCAGCGGATTGAAGGTGACGATGGGCACCCCCCGCTCCCGCGCCTCCTGAAGCTGGTGGAGCATCCGCGGGCTGTTGGTGCCGACGTTCTGGCCGAAGAAGAAGATGCCGTCGCTTGCGGCGAAATCGTCGAGCCGGACGGTGCCGATCGGAACGCCGATGCTCTCGGGCAGCGCCACCGAGGTCGACTCGTGGCACATGTTGGAACTGTCGGGCAGGTTGTTCGACCCGTACAGCCGGGCGAACAGCTGGTACATGTAAGAGGTTTCGAGCGACGCGCGCCCGGAGGCGTAGAAGACCACCGATTCCGGATCGAGGCTCTTCAACTGCGCGCCGATCGCGGCGAAGGCCTCCGACCATTCCACGGGGACATATCTGTCGCTCGCGGGGTCGTAGCGCATGGGCTCGGTCAGTCGGCCTTCATGCTCGAGGTCGTAGTCGGCCCAGCCGAGCAGCTCCGAGACGGTGTGCTTCTCGAAGAAGGCCCGCTCGACGCGCCGGCCGGTCAACTCGGCAAAGGTCGCCTTCGCGCCGTTCTCGCAGAACTCCGCCGGCCGCGGCGGGACGGGTTTCGCCCAGGCGCAGCTGACGCACATGAACCCGCCCGGCTTGTTCTGCCGCGGCAACTCGTGCACGGCAGCGGAAACCGCATGCTCGTCCGACGATTTGCGCACGAGCGAGCGCACGGAGCCCCATCCACCGGCCGGGCCCTCGTAGCTTCGGTCGTCCGTCCCCTGGCCCATGGTCTTTCCCCTGCCGTCTGCGACCTACAGGGGACGTAACCGCAGCTGCCGATGTGCGGTTCCGCGTGGGGGCCGTGCGCATCGGCCAAACGAAGAGGGGCTGCACCGCGCGGTGCAGCCCCTGGACCGTGACCGGTGGTCACGCCGCTCTCACGCGGCCTTCTTCATCGCCTTCTTGTTGACCGAAGACGTCGCGATCTTGTTCAGCTTCTCGTCGGCCGCCTTCTCCTCGGAGAGAGTTTCGGCGAGAAGATCGGCGATCTCCGACTGGCCGAGCGCCTTGGCCAGAGCATGCAGCGACCCGTAGCCGGCGATCTCGTAGTGTTCGACCTTCTGGGCGGCGACGACCAGCGCGCAGTCGAGGACATCCGGATCCTGGATTTCCTCCATCTGCTCCTTGGCCTCTTCCACCAGGCCTTCCATCGCCTCGCACTTCTTCCCGCGGCTACGCTTGTCGAGAAGTTCGAAGACCTTCTCGAGGCGCTCGATCTGCCCCTTCGTCTCCTCGAGGTGGCTCTCGAACGCCTGCTTCAGGTCGGACGACGATGCTGCCTTCGCCATCTTCGGAAGGGCGCGCGTCAGCTGCTTCTCGGCGTGATAGATGTCCTGCAGTTCGCTCAGGAACATGTCGTCGATCGTCTTGACGGCCATCGTCTTTCCTCCGTGTGATTCGATACCCGCACAACCGCCGAACCACGGAGGGGTTCCGGCCGACGCAGTCCGCTGCGACAATTCTTTCTCCAGGCGCCGAACCGCCGTAGCTGGATGCAGCGATAGCCGCCCCCGGGGCGCCTTCGCAGGGACGGATGGTCCTTCCGGTGCGGCGCCTGCCGTGACAAAAAGAACGGGAGACGGCCCTCGGTCGCCGTCGCAGACCTTGCCGGAAAGGAAGCCCATGCTTCGACAGACCTCCCGCCTTCTGACGGCCACTACGGCCTTCAGTCTGACGGCCACTGCCGCCCAGGCGCACCATGCGATGGACGGGATGCTGCCCTCGACGATGGCTCAGGGGCTGCTGTCGGGCCTCGCCCATCCGGTCATCGGTCTCGATCATCTCGCCTTCATCCTCGCGGCCGGTATCGTCGCCGGCGCGGCCGGGCTCGGGCTTTGGCTTCCGATTCTCTTCGTGGTGGCCTCGATCGGCGGCGTCGTGCTGCATCTTCAGGCCTTCGACCTGCCGCTGGTGGAACTCGTCGTCGCTGCCAGCGTCGTGCTCGCCGGCGTGCTGCTCGCACGCGGCGGTGCACACGCCGGTCGGAGCCTTTGGCTGCCGATCCTGGCCGTGGCAGGCCTCTTCCACGGCTACGCCTACGGCGAATCGATCGTCGGAGCCGAGCCCACGGCGCTGTGGGCCTATCTCGCCGGCCTCGCCGCCGTGCAGTCGGCGATCGGCGTCGGCGTCGCCCTGCTCGCCTCGCGCTCCCACTGGACGATGCCCGCCCTGGCCCCGCGTCTGGCCGGTGCCGCCGTCTTCGGCATCGGCATCAGCGCGCTCGCCGGCCAGCTGATTCCCGGCTGACGCCCGGCGCCGCCGGTCGAGGATGTCGAACCTCGGTCCGGGTCGCGGTACCGGGCAAGAGAACCCGCCGGACGGCGGAGCGCCGAGGCCCGCCGGCTGGCTGCGGGATGCCGCGGGCCCGCCCTACCCGCCGCCGCCCTGGCGGCTGGTAGGTGACCTCTACGCTTCGGTCTGGCTGGTGCCGCGGGCGACGGTCCCGCTCCTTGCCGCCGAGGCCATCCCAGCGACGATCGCCGGGCGCGCATTGGTCGTAACGGGCTGGGCGCTCTACGCGCCCGGTGGCGTCCTGGCCTATCGAGAGGCCCTGTGCGGCGTGGTGCTGCGCGCGCCACGCGTTCCGGCGATCGCGATCACGCACATCTGGGTCGATCATCCGGCGTCGATCGCCGGTGGCCGGGCGCTGTGGGGAATTCCCAAGAAGGCCGGCCGCTTCTCGGGCACACCGGAAACCGGCGCCGAGGTCACAGACGCGCAGGGACAGCCAATTGCCGCCCTGCATATTCTACCGGGGCGTACCCTGCCCTGGCGGCAGGGCTTCTCCCTCCGGACGGTCCAGCGCAGCCTCGATGCCGGCGGCGGAGCCCCGGTCATTGCGCGCCTGCGGGCGACGGGCCGCCTAGGCCTCGCACGAGCCGACTGGCGCTTCGACGCGGCAGGGCCGCTCGGCTTCCTGCACGGCCTGCGCCCGTGGCTCAGCGCCCGCCTCGAACGCAGCGTCCTGCGCTTCGGTATCGGCTGACCCCGTCTAACCGGCCCAGGCGGCACGGGCGAAGGCGTACAGGCCGGCCGCCAGGACCGCCGTCATCGGAACGGTGATCACCCATGCCGCCGCGATCGACAGCAGGTGGCTGCGCCGGACGAGGCGCCGCTTCCGCGCCTTCTTGACCTTCTCCGCCCGCAGCATGTCCTCCAGTTCGGCAGCACCCTCGGCCCGGGCGAGACCGTCGGCGGCCCATTGCGGCAGGGGCTGTGCCCGCCGGATCCGGCCGCGCTTGCGGCGCCGGTCCAGCCACTCGCGCAGGAAACCCACCCCGAAAAGCGCGCCGAGCGCGATGTGGGTCGAACTGACCGGCAGACCGAGCCAGGAGGCGGCGATGACGGTGATCGCCGCCGACAGCGCGATCGCAAATGCACGAGCCCGGTCGAGCCTGGTGATCTTCGTGCCCACGGTGCGGATCAGCCGCGGCCCGAACAGGGCGAGGCCGAGCGTGATCCCCGCCGCGCCCACCAGCATCACCCAGAAAGGTATGGCGACCTGCATCGCCACCGTACCGGACGATGAGACGCCGACGATGGCGGCCAGGGGCCCCACGGCGTTCGCGACGTCGTTCGCCCCGTGCGCGAAGGACAGCAGCGCGGCCGAGCAGATCAGCGGCACGGTGAAAAGCTGCATCACCGACTTGCGTCGGTTGTCCAGGCCGACCGCAGCGCGCGTCACCATCGGGTGAACGGCCCCCCAGGCGAGGCCGAAGGCGCCGAGGCCGATGAGGCCGAGGGCGGCGGGGCCGGGCTTCCAGAGTCGCTGGAGCCCCTTCATCACCAAGTAGACCGAAAAGGCAGACGCCATGACGGCGACGAGGATCGGCACCCAGCGCTTCGCCGCCGCCACGCGGTCGGGCCGGTAGAGAATGGTGAACTTGATGATCAGCAGGATCCCCGCCGCGATCAGGCCGCCGAGCACCGGCGAGATCACCCAACTCGCCGCGATCTTGCCCATCGCCGGCCAGTTGACGGCATCCATTCCGGCCGCCGCGATTCCGCTGCCGGCCACTGCGCCGACGATGGCATGGGTGGTCGAGACGGGAGCGCCGAGCCACGTGGCGAGATTGAGCCACAGGGCGGCCGCCAGCAGAGCACACAGCATGCCGAGGATCAGCGCATCGGGATCGGCGAAGCCCGCCGGATCGACGATGCCGCGCGACACCGTCGCGACCACGTCGCCGCCGGCGATCAGCGCGCCCGCCGTCTCGCAGATCCCCGCGATGACGAGCGCGCCCGAGAGGGTCAGCGCCTGGGCGCCGACCGCCGGGCCGACATTGTTGGCGACGTCGTTGGCGCCGATGTTCAGCGCCATGTACGCGCCCACGACACCCGCCACCAGGACGATCGCGGTGTTGTCGAACGCGTCGCCCTTCAGCGCCACATAGGCGCAGACGGCGAGGATGAAGAGCAGCGCGATCCCGATGCGCGTGCTCGACCGCGCCGTCTCGACCGTCGCCCGCTCCAGGCGCGCGATCTTCTTCAGGTCCTTGTCGAGCGGCGTCGCCTTGCGCGCCAGCGGGCGCTCGGGGAGCGGCCTGTCCCAACCCTCGCCCTGCAGCCTGCCGCCGCCCGTCCTGTCGCCGTTCGGCATCCGCCACCGTCACAAAATCGTCACGGCGGACAATGCCTACGGGCGGCCGACCGTTCAACCGCTGGCGGGAGATTCTGCCCTACGGCTGCTTCCCGGCCCCGCCTACTCCGCTCCCGGCTATTCCACGTCGCGGGCGCCGGCGGTTCGGGCTGCGAAGCCTTCCGGCACCTCGCGGCCGACATCGGTGAAGGCCCGCTTCACGGCGGCGACATAGGGGCCGAACACCTGCTTGCGGTTCTCCATCGCCCAGGCGTTCGAGGCGGCCGGCGTTTCGAGCGATCCCTGGAAGCGCGGCATGACGTAGCGTGCGAACAGTTCATAGCTGCGCATCGTCTGCTCGCGCGTCGCCCATTCGTGGGCACGGAACATGATCCCGCCGAACCCGCCCTGGCTGTAGCCGATCAGCCGCTCGATTCCCTTGATCACCGTCTCCGGCGTGCCGACCAGCGTCGAGCCCATCGCCACGCCCTCGCGGAGCGGGTCGTCGGAGCGGCCCGGCGGGCGGCCCAGCGTGTCCTCGAAATAGGTGACCGTCTCCAGCCGCTCGCCCTTGTTGACCTCGCGCAGGGCCTGTTCGTCGTCTTCGGCCAAGTGCGCCGTGACGACGATGCGCCAGTCCTTGCGGCTGACCGTCTGGCCGTGCTTCGCCGCGGTCTCCTCGGCGATCTTCCACTGCTCGGCCATCTTCTGCGGCCCGCCCGGCAGACCGGCGCCGATCGAGAGCACGCCGACGCCGAACTTGCCGGCCGCCATCATGCCCGACGGCGTGATGGTGCTGGCGACGGCGATGTCGAAGCGCGGGTCGGACCAGGGCGCCAGATGCAGGCGCGCGTCGCGCAGTTCGAACCAGTCGGTCTTCTTCGTGACCGGCTCCTCGCAGCGCAGCAGTTCGAGGATGACGCCGAGCGCCTCCTCCATGCGCGGCCGCTGGGTCGACGGCTCGATGCCCAGCATGTAGGCGTCGGACGTGAGCGCACCGGGGCCGCAGCCGAGCATCACCCGGCCACGGGTCATGTGATCGAGCTGGACGAAGCGCTGCGCCACCAGCAGCGGGTTGTGGTAGGGCAGCGAGGTGACGCCGGAGCCCAGCTTGATGTGCTTGGTGCGCTCGGCCGCCGCCGCGATGATCAGTTCCGGCGACGCGATGATCTCCCAGCCGGCCGAATGATGCTCGCCGATCCAGGCCTCGTCGTAGCCCAGATAGTCCAGCCACTCGAGCAGCTCGACATCGCGCGCCATGGCCAGGGTCGGGTTCTCGCCCAGGCGGTGGAAAGGGGCGAGGAAGATGCCGAACTTCATGCCGCGATGACCCATGGAACGCCCCCGGTTGCACCTGTACGGATACCGCACGATACCGCGCCAGGGGTCCCAGCGGAAGCTGACCGGACATACGAGGCTCTATCGCGACGGCATTATGCTATGACACGATCCAGAGCGCTCGTGCGTCGGCCATCATGCGTGGGCGTTAACGAAAAGTCCTTTGCGGGAGGGCGCAATGGCGAGGACGATCTTCGAGCGCTATGGCGGGTTCGCCAAGATCAACCGGATCGTAACCGCCTTCTACGACAAGATGCTCGAGTCACCGGTAACCGCCCCGTACTTCGCGCACACGGACATGCGCATGCTGATCGACCACCAGACGAAGTTCGTCGCCACGGTCACAGGTGGTCCGGCGAGTTACGACGACGAAGTACTGGAGAAGGTGCACGCCCGGCTCGGAATCACCGAAGAGGCTTTCCTGGAGGCGGTCAGCCTCTTGAAGGAAACGCTCCAGGAGTTCGGGCTAGCAGAGGGAGACGTGAGCACCGTCATTGCCGAGATCGTCCGGCGCAAGAACTTCATTGTCGCACGGCGCTGAGGGTGTCATGGCCGACGATGCCGGTTGCGCCAGCACTCCTACTGATTCTGCCGTCCTGGCGCGCCTGCTGCAGGGGCTGGGCACCGGCGTGGCGGTTGTCGATGCCGACTGGCGTGTGACGTTCGAGAACGCCAAGTTCTTCCAGTGGTTTCCGCCGAGTCCTGCCGACCCTGGAACGTTGCAGGATCGCCTGCCCGGCTTCGACGCGGCGATGGCGGCGGAGCGGATCCGCGCGGGCCGCTCCCTTGCACTCGAGGTCGAAACTCGGAACGCCCGCCCGGTGCCCGTGGTAGCGGACATCCGCGCGCTGCCGCAGGACGGCGAAGGGCGGATGCTGGTGGAATGCCGCGACATCTCGAAGCAGAAGCAAGCCGAATACATGCTCGAATCCTACTCGCACATGTCGGAGAAGCACACGCGGGAGCTGCAGCGGGAGAAGGACCGCGTCGAGAAACTGCTGCTCAACATCATGCCCCGTTCGGTCTACGAGGAGATGAAGGACTACGGCACGGTGACGCCGCAGCGGTTCGACCATGCCTCGATCCTGATGCTCGATTTCGTGGGCTTTACGGAGATGGCGATCTCGCGCGAACCCGCGGCGATGATCACCGAGCTCAACGACATCTTCACGGCCTTCGACCGCATCGTCGAACTGTTCGGCTGCGAGCGGATCAAGACCATCGGCGACGCCTACATGGCGGTTTCCGGGCTGCCCGAAGCCAGCCTGGAACACGCTCACAACGTCGCCCGTGCCGCCCTGCGCATGAAGCGCTACATCGAGCGCCGCAACGACGCCCATCCGGAGACGTGGCATTGCCGCATCGGCGTCGGCACGGGACCCGTGGTGGGATCGATCGTCGGCATCCAGAAATACGTCTACGACATCTTCGGACCGGGCGTGAACTTGGCGTCACGGATCGAAGCGGTGTGCGAACCGATGCAGATCCTCTGTTGTGCAGCCACGCACGCGCTGATCGCCAACGACTTCGACTGTCGCGCGCAGGCCGAGGTCGACCTGAAGGGCTTTGGCGCCAGCACGCTCTACAGCATCGAACGCGAGCTCGCCCGCTCCCGTTGAGCCTTGGCTCGCCCCGCCGCCGGAGCGATGGGCGCCCATGCGCCGAAACGCTCCCGATAGCGCGCCGGACACAGGCCCGTATGGCGCCGAAAGAGATTGCGAAAGAAGATGGGATCGCGGTAGCCGACGGCATCGCAGACCTGCTGCACGGTGCGCCGGCCGGTTTCCAGATGATGCTTTGCCGCAGCGACACGTAGCCCTTGAAGGTACTCGCGCGGCGTGTGGCCGGTGGCAGTCTTGAAGCGCCTGACGAAGTTCCGCGGGCTCATCGCCAGTTGCGCCGCCAGCGCCTCCAGGTTTACCGCTTGCGTGAAGTTGGCGTGGAGCCAGTCCTCCGCACTGGCGATGGCAGCATCCCCGTGCGGCCGGCGCAGGCCGCCCTGGGCGAATGTGAGTTGCAGCGCTCGCGGCATTTCGATCAGCAGGGACTTCGCGCATTCCAGCGCAATCGCACGCGAGCCGAACTTCTCGACGAGATAGAGCGCGAGATCGGCGGCCGCATTGATGCCGCCGCCGCAGTAGACGTCTCCGGCGTCGGTGATCAACCGGTCGGTCTGCCAATCCACGTTCGGAAAGCGGTCGCGGTAGACCGCGTCCAGAGCCCAGTGCGTCGTCGCCTGCTTTCCGTCGAGAAGGCCCGCCTGAGCGATCAGTGCGACGCCGGAGCAGACGCCGGCGATGCGTGCCCCGTCGTCAGCCCAGCGCCGCAGCCACGGCACGATGGCCGCGTTGCGCGCGATCACCTCGTCGATCAGATAGCCGGTCTCGACCAGATCCTCGACCGGGAGACCGCCGGCGGGCACGAACACCAGATCCGGGCGCTCGACATCCGCGACGGCACAGGCCGGCGAAATCGACACGAGACGATCCATGACCGCCGCCCGGCCGTCCGCCGAAGCCGTCGTGACGCGGAACGCCGGCTCGACGCGAGTCTCGCGCAACAGGTTCCAGAACACGCCGGCAAACCGGAATATCTCGGTCGGCAGGATGGCTGTCGATGCGCACCCGCCGTTCAGGAACAGGACGGTCACATGGAACATGCGTCACCCGCCATGGCCGGTTAGCCCATGAACAATGTCATGAACACCCTCTTATGAACAAGTAAGGCGTCGGGCATCCTCCGGCTTCATCGAGAGGAGAACCGGCGAAATGCTCAGACGCTTCATGATCGAGCGAGACATTCCGCGCGTCGGTGCGATGTCGCTGTCCGAGTTGGGTGAAGCCGCGAAGACCTCGAACGGCGCACTCGCCGCCTTGGCGGGCATTCAGTGGGTACAGTCCTACGTCGCGGCCGACAAGACCTTCTGCATCTACCTGGCGGAGGACGAGGCGGTCATCCGTGACCATGCGCGCCTGTCGGGCTTTCCCGCCACGCGCATCACGGAACTAACGACCGTGATCGACCCCGCCACCGAAGCGCACTGCGCCGTCACGCGCACAGGAGGCTGACATGCCCGCCCACATGCTCGGCAGGACCGCCCTGCCCCTCTTCGTCGCCTGCGCCGTCGTCGCGTTCGGCGCCTCGGATACCCGGGCCGACGAAACCTGTCAGTCGCCCTACATGCCGAAGATCACCGGCGAAGAAGAGTTCGTCTATGTCTGGACCCTGGGCATCAAGGGCCTCGGCGACGGCTTCGACAAGGTCGTCACGATCGACGTCCGCAAGGACTCGCCGACCTTTGGCAAGGTGGTCGATGTCGATTCCGTCGGCGGACGCCACGAGGCGCACCATGGCGGCTTCACGGACGACCGGCGGCACTTCTGGGTCGCGGGCCTGTCGGACAGCAAGATCTTCATCTTCGACGTGGCGACAGATCCCTCGAATCCGAAGCTGGTCAAGACGATCGACGATTTCACCGAGAAGAGCGGCGGTATCGTGGGACCACACGGGGCGTATGCCCTGCCGGGGCGGGTGATGATTTCGGGCCTGTCGAACACGGCCCGCGACGGCCGGACAGGTCTCGTCGAATACTCGAACGAGGGCGAGTACATCGCGACCCACTGGATGCCGACGGCGGAGAACACGCAGGGCGCCGAGGTGGAGAAGATCGCCGACGGCTACGGCTACGACGCGCGTGTCCTGCCCCGCAAGAACGTCATGCTCACCTCGTCCTTCACCGGCTTCGACAACTATATGCGCCCGCTCGGTGAGGTGGTGCAGGACGCCGAGGCGATGAAGCGGTTCGGGCAGACGATGGTGCTGTGGGATTTTCACGCCCGCAAGCCGAAGAAGGTGTTTCACGTCCCGGGCGTTCCGCTGGAGGTACGCTGGGCCTGGGGGCCGCACAACAACTATGCCTTCACGTCGACCGCGCTCACCTCCAAGCTGTGGCTGGTCTACGAGGACGCAGGTACCTGGAAGGCGAAGGAGGTCGCGGACATCGGCGATCCATCCAAGCTGCCCCTTCCCGTGGACATCAGCCTCAGCGCCGACGACAGCATGCTGTTCGTCGACACCTTCATGGACGGCATGACGCGGGTGTTCGACGTATCCGACCCGCACAAGCCGAAGCAGATCTACGAAAAGAAGATCGGCAGCCAGGTGAACATGGTGTCGCAGAGCTGGGACGGCCGACGGGTCTACTTCACCAGTTCGCTCCTGGCCAACTGGGACAAGACCGGCAGCGACGACGAGCAGTTCCTGAAGGCCTATCACTGGACGGGCAGCGAACTGACGCCGCGCTTCGAGATCGACTTCCGCGCCGAGAAGCTGGGACGACCGCATCTCATGCGGTTCGGTTCCGCCAGCCTCTACACGAATTGACGATGTACCGACACGCGCTTCGGACCGGCTTGCTCATCGCGAGCCTGGCTTGGGCACCGGGGATGGTGGCCGCGCACGACGGGCACGCCCACGGCTCACCACAACCGGCGCCGAGCACCGGCTATGCCTATCCGCTCGCCCGACCCGGCACCTACGCCTTGCCAGCGATCAAGCGGGCGGCCGGCGGGAGCGTCCTGGACGAACAGGGACATCGGCGCGACCTCGCGGACATTCTCCGTGGCCGGATTACGGTCCTCGCCTTCATCTACACGCGATGCGGCGACGTTTGTCCGACAGCGAGCATGCAGCTCGCGGCGTTGCGCGACATCGCGGGCCGGGATCTCCGCGGCGCCGATCGGCTGCAGCTGATCTCGATGAGCTTCGATCCGGACCACGATACGCCGACGGTCATGGCGGAGCACGCCCGGCAGTGGCGCGATGGCGGCAGGGGGCCGCGCTGGCTGTTCGTCACGGCGCCTGACCGGGAGCGGCTGGCACCGATCCTGTCGGCCTACGGCCAGTCGGTCATGCCCCAGCCGGGGCCGCCCGGTGGGCCGAACCTGCTAGCCCACATTCTGCGGGTCTTCCTGGTCGATCGCTCCGGCATGGTGCGCAACATCTACAGCATCGACTTCCTCGACCCCCAACTGGTGCTGAACGACGTGCGCACGCTTCTCCTGCAGGAAGGCCGCAGTCCGGCCCCCGAAGCCCGGCTCCGCTAGACGCCCGCCCACCCGGCGCACCGCCCGTTTCGCCCCCGTCGGGGCGATGCTAGTAAGAGCGCGCATGCAATAACGGGCAGGGCAGAGGCGAAGATGGCGGAAGATGTCGTACTGACCGAAATTGACGGCCGAGGTGTCGCCACGGTGACCCTGAACCGGCCGGAGGTGAACAACGCCTACAACGGCGACATGATCCTGGGCCTGATCGCAGCGTTCCAGAAGCTGGGTGCCGACCCGGCGGTGCGGGTCGTGACGATCCGCGGCAACGGCCGGCACTTTCAGGCCGGCGCGGACCTGAAGTGGATCCAGTCGGTCAGCCATCTGTCCGCGGAGGAGAATCTGCGGATCTCGATGAACACGACGAATGCGATCCGCGGGCTGAACGAGTTCCCGAAGCCGACGATCGCCCTCGTGCACGGCGGCTGCTTCGGCGGCGGTACCGGCATGATCGCGGCCTGCGACATCGTGCTGGCGTCGGAGGACGCGATCTTCGCCATCACGGAGTCGCGATGGGGCCTGATGGCGGCACCCATCATCCCGCAGCTGAACGCCCGGATGGGCCTGGCCAACGTCCGCCGCTACGCGCTCACCTCGGAACGCTTCGATGCGCGCCGCGCCGTCGAACTCGGCCTCGCGAGCGAGATGTGCGCGACCGGCAAGCTCGACGAGGCAGCGGCACCGATCATCGACGCGCTGCTGATGTGCGGACCCGACGCGATCGCCGAGACCAAGGCCTGCGCCCTGGAGATGGCGGGGCAGGTCGTGGACGACGCCCTCGCCGACCGGCTCGCGCGTCAGCACGCCGCCAAGCGTGGCACGGCCGAGGCCGCGGAAGGCCTGAACAGCTTCCTGGAAAAGCGCAAGCCGAACTGGTACACCGGCGACAAGTAAGGCCGCGTGACCGGTCAGTCCGGCACGACCCCGTAGAGCCGCATCTCGGGGTCGGCCGGGGTCGCTATCGGCACCAGCCACGCCGGCGGATCGCCCGCCGACAGCCGTGCCGCGAGCCCTTCCGGATTGGCGCGGGCATAGAGGTCCGTCTCGGAGAGAGAGCGGCAGACCGCGACGAAGTCGACGCCGCGCCGCCGTGCGATCGCGCGCGCCTCGTCCTGCGGCGCGCGCATGATGCCGACGAGATCCAAGTTGCCCGCGACATTGCGGTGATAGGGTGCCGCCAGCACCGCGGCCGACGTCCGCAACAGCAGGTCCGGCCCCATGTCGATGGGTGCGGCGATCAGCGGCGCGTCCGCGCCGGCATAGTCCGCGAGAGCGTCCCCGACGGGGCGCGCGTCGCAGATGCGAGGCGCCGTGACGGGCCCGCCGTGCGGTAGGGTCGCCGCGTAGGGAAGCGGCGTAAAGGCGAGCAGGAGCATGGGGCGCGCGAGCAGCCTTCCCGCCGTCGGCAGTGCGGCGAGGCGAGCCCAGACCCACAGCAGCAGCCAGGCCGCCGGCGCCAGTGCGAACAGGTTGGCGAACGGGAGGAGCCTGACCTGGGCGAAGCAGAGCGCCGCGGCCACCAGAAGAAAGCCCGCCTGCACGCGCCACAGCGGCGCATCGGCCCGCCGGCTCGTTGCCAGCAGGACGCTGCAGGCGAGCCCCATCGCCGGGAGGAGTGCCAACTGCACCGCGAGCCCGGGGGTGCGTGCGGCAAGCTCGGCGAACCCGCGGGCCTCGCTGACACGGGCGAGCCAGGCTTCGCGCAACTCCGATGAGATGGCGCCCAGCGGCCCGGCGCGGCATTCCGGGAACAGCAGCACAAAAACTGCGGCGACGGTGGCGGCGACGATGACCGCCACCCCCACCCTGCCCGGCACGCCACCCACCCGCCCCTCGGCCGCGGCGAGCAGCAACCAGAACGGCACGCCGGCGGCGGCATAGGCGGCGTAAGCGGGCGAAAAGGCGTCGCAGTGACCGGCACCCAGTCCGGCGGGCATGACGAGCCAGAGCAGCGGCACCGCCAGCGCCGTGATCGCCAGCGCCGTCTCCACCCCGCGTCGGGCGCACCATGCCGGGTCGAGGCACCAGCACGATGCCAGCGCGGCATACGCCACCGCCAACCAAGGCAGCATCTCGCCGCCGATCCACAATCCGCCGGCGCCCGCCAAAGCCGCTGCGGCGAGGGCCGAGCCGCCTCCCCGTCGGGCGGCGATGCGCAGCACCGCGCCGGCGAGGATCGCGGACAGGATCAGTTGCCAGTTGTGGTGGTCGAGCGCCCCGGGGAAGAACTTGTTCAGGAAGGGTGGACAGAACGCCGCCAGCACCGGCGCCGCGCGCGCCGTCGCCGACCCGAACGGCAGCGCCGCCCAGGCGACCGCCGCCAGCGCCGCGAGCAGCAGGCCCGCCGGCACGGCATAGGCCGCGACGGCGAGCGCCTTGTCCCGGCCGAGGAACGGCTCCACCGCCACGATCACGGCGGCGATCGGCATGTCGGGCAGCCGCGACCAATGGGTGATCACGCCCTCCGGCGGCGACAGGCGGGGCTCCGAAAGGTCTCGCCAGCCCGCACCGTCGAGCCAGCGCAGTACCTGCACCGCCCGCATGGTGTCGTCCGTGTCGCGCAGCAGCGGCCGCGGCTCGCCGGCGCCCACGATGGCCGCGACCATACCCAGGGCGAGCAGCCATCCCAGAAGCACGGCGTGACGAAGCCGAAGGCGGGCCGGGCGTCCGTTCATCGTTGTCGCTTCACCATCGACCGTCGCTTCGCGCCCACGCCGCAGACGCCGCGGCCCGGTGATGCCCGAGTTTCGGCCGGAAGCCGCAACAATGGATTAACCCCGACCGCGTTAACCGCTCGTTCGTCATCATCCCGTCAATCTGCCGGTGCTGGACATCGGGCTGAACGAGGCGGGCATGCTGGCGGCGAAACAGTATGAGGGCGGGCAGACGCAGGCCGATGGCGGCACCGTCGAAGTCGTCCGGCCGGCCCACGCACCGGCCATCGCGGTCATCCTGCCCTGCTTCAACGAGGAGGCCGCCATCGGCGACGTGGTGCGCGCCTTCCGCACCGTGCTCCCGACGGCGCGCGTCTATGTCTTCGACAACCGCTCGACCGACGATACGCGGGCCGTGGCCGCTGCCGCCGGCGCGATCGTCCGCAGCGAGATGCGCCAGGGCAAGGGCAATGTCGTACGGCGCATGTTCGCCGACGTCGAGGCCGACGTGTACGTGCTGGCCGACGGCGACGGCACCTACGACGCCCGCATGGCACCGCGCATGATCGAGCATCTGACGGCCGAGAATCTCGACATGATCGTCGGGACCCGGGTGGCGCCCCCCGGCCGCGCCTTCCCGCCGGGGCACCGGTTCGGCAACCATATGTTCAACACGCTGGTCGCGCACGTGTTCGGCCGCGAGTTCCGGGACATATTCTCCGGCTATCGGGTCTTCTCGCGGCGCTTCGTCAAGTCGTTCCCGGCCGTAACCAACGGTTTCGACATCGAGACGGAAATGACCGTGCACGCGTTGGAACTCCGTCTGCCCGTGGCGGAGATGGACACCCACTATGCCGAACGCCCGGCCGGATCGACCAGCAAACTGCGGACCTTCCGCGACGGGTTCAGCATCCTCTGGGCCATGCTGCTGCTGTTCAAGCAGGTGCGGCCGTTCCTGCTCTTCGGGGCGGCGGCAGCCATCCTTTCCCTGACGTCGATCGGCCTGGCCTGGCCGATCCTCATCGAGTTCCTGCAGACGGGGCTCGTACCGCGCATCCCGACGGCCATGCTCTCGACCGGCATGATGATCGTGGCATTCCTCAGTCTCGCCTGCGGTCTGATCCTGCACAGCGTCAGTCGCAGCCATCTCGAGGTGAAGCGCCTGCAATATCTGACGCTGGCGGCGCCGCGACCGCGCTGAAGGGCGGCGGGTACGACCGTTCCGCCGCATCGTCCCTCACGCTACCTGACGGTTGCGCCGACGGTTCGCTTGTCGGACCATCCGGGCGGACGCGAAGCGGCGCTCCAGCGGAGACGGACGATGATGCGGACCCTCCTGGCGGCGATCGCCGCGATGTTGATCGCCGGCCAGTTCACCAGCCGGATCGGCCAGGCGCAGGATCTCAGCTTTTTCCGGATCGCCAGCGGTAGCGCCGGCGGAACCTATTTTCCCGTCGCCGGCATGCTCGCCCAGGCGATCAGCAATCCGCCCGGTTCGACCGCCTGCGACAAAGGCGGATCGTGCGGCGTGCCCGGGCTTATCGGCATAGCGCAGTCGGCGCAGGGATCCGTCGCCAATGTCGCGTCGATCGATGCCGGACAGGTCGAATCGGCGCTCGCCCAGTCCGACGTCGCCTACTGGGCCGCCACCGGCACCGGCGTTTTCGACCGCAAGCCGCCGCTCGCGAAGCTGCGCGGGATCGCCAGCCTCTATCCCGAGCATGTGCACGCCGTCGCCACGGCCGGCAGCGGGGTCAAATCGCTCAAGGACCTGAAGGGAAAGCGCATCGGCGTCGGGCTGCCCGGATCCGGCGTCCTCGTCGATGCACGGATCGTACTGGAAGCAGCCGGGCTGAAGGAGAAGACCGGCTACAAGCCCTCCTACCTCAACAGCGCCGACACCATGGCGAAGCTGGTCGACGGATCGCTCGATGCCATGGTCACGGTGACCGGCTATCCGCAGTCGGCCGTCTCGCGTCTGGCCGAAACGGCCGGCGCCAAGCTCGTACCGATCGAAGGCAAGATTCGCGACCGGATCCTGGCGGAGAATCCGTTCTTCGCTGCCGGAGTCATTCCAGCCGGCACCTATGCGGGCGTCGACACCGACACGCAGACCGTGGTGGTGATGGCGCTGTGGCTCACGAGCGCCGATCAGCCCGAGGAGCGGATCTACCGCATCACCCAGGCGCTGTGGTCCGAAACCACGGCCGTCCTGCTGAAATCCGGACACGCCGCCGCCCGCTCCATACACCGCGAGACGGCGCTCGACGGCATGTCCATCGATCTCCATCCCGGCGCCGCCCGGTACTACCGCGAGGCCGGGCTCCTGGAGTGACGGGCAACCCGGCCGCGATCAGGCGCGCGTCTTCAGCAGGTCGCGGATCTCTTCCAGGAGCTGCTCGTTGCGCGGCGGTGGCGGCGGCGGCGCAACGGCTTTCACCGCCTCCGGCTGCTCCTGAATGCGCCGCAGCCTGTTCACTGCCCGGACGAGGAAAAACACGGCGATCGACACGATGATGAAGTTGATCACCGTGTTGATGAAGACGCCGTAGTTGATCGTGGCAGCGCCGGCCTTCGTCGCAGCGTCCAGTGACGGATACTCGCCGGAGCCGAGGTTGATGAACATGTCCCGGAAATCGACACCGCCGGTGAGCCGCCCGATCGGCGGCATGATCACGTCCTTGACCAGCGAGTTCACGATGCCCGTGAAAGCGGCCCCCATGATGATGCCGACGGCGAGGTCGACCACATTGCCGCGCGCGATGAATTCCCGATATTCCTTGAGCATCTTCACCCCTTCCCCGCGACAGGCGTGATCGCGGAACAGTCCGAAACCCGAGCATGGCCCTCGCCCCGGCGTGCGAATCGCCTAAGATACTCAGCGCGAACGAGAAATGGAGCAAGTCAGGATGAAGGTCCTCCAGCCCGCCGCTTGGCCGCGCCCGCGCGGCTTTTCCAATGGGATCCAGGCCGAAGGCAGTTCCGTCTTCATCGCCGGACAGGTCGGGACCGTCCCGGAAACCCAGACGCTGGCAGAGGGCGGCTTCGGGCCGCAGCTCAGGCAAGCGCTCCTCAACACGCTCACGGTGCTCAAGGAGGCCGGTGCGGGTCCCGAACATATCGCCGAGATGCACTGGTTCGTGACCGACATCGCGGAATACCGCGCCGCCGGCCGCGAGATCGGCGAGGCCTGGAAGGAGACGCTGGGCAAGAACTTTCCGGCGATCACGCTGGTGCAGGTCGGCGGGCTGCTCGACCCGGAAGCGAAGGTCGAGATCTCGACCACGGCCGTCGTCCCCTGATGCTCGGCCGGCACTGCGCCGCCGCGGCTATCGGCGCGCTGATGCTGGTCGGCGGCACGGCGAAGGCCGAACTCGGCGGCTCTTGGCCTGCGGAGGGTGAACTCGATCGGACCGCCGGCGTCGCGATCGCCTTTCCGAGCAGCAGCCCGTTCACACCCGCCGACGCCGCGGACGCGCCGCCGGTGGAGGGCACGGGACGGCTGTTTCTTCCCGAGGGAGCGACCGCCGCCACCCCGGTACCGGCGGTCGTGCTGCTGCACGGCGCCGGGGGCGTCCGGGAGGCACGCGAACTCACCTATGCCCGCCAATATGCGGCAATGGGCGCGGCCGCCCTCGTCGTCGACGCCTTCGCCGCCCGCCGCGAGCGCGGCGCCACCGGTTTCGTCAACCGTCTGCTGAACATCACCGAAAGCATGCTCGTCGCCGATGCCTATGCCGCGCTCAGGTGGCTGGCGGCGCGGGACGATATCGATGCAGACAGGATCGCGCTCGTCGGCTTCTCCTACGGCGGCATGGCCAGCCTCTATGCCGCGCACGCGCAGATGGCAGAGGCATTCGCCCCCGGCGGCGGCCGCTTCGCCGCCCACGTCGCGTACTACGCGCCCTGCATCGCCCGGTTCGAGCGGCGCGACACGACGGGCGCGCCGATCCTGATGATGATGGGCGGCGCCGACGAGATCACCGATCCGGAGCGCTGCGCCCAGACCGCGGCGGACCTGCGTGCCGGCGGTTCGGAGGTGGAAACCCGCACGTTTCCGGGTGCGGTCCACCAATGGGACGGTGGATTCGGTCGCTGGCGGGCACGATACAACCTCGCCGCCTGCAGCCTGACGGTCGACAGCGACGGTACCGTGAGCGACGGACGAACCTACCTGCCCATGACGGGCCCCCTCAGCCGCAAGATCATCCTCGCCCTCTGCGTCGACGACGGTGGCTACCTGATCGGACGCGACGAGGCGGTGCGCGCCCGTTCGAACGCCGAGGTCGGCAGGTTTCTTGCGAGAGTGCTGGCTCCGCAGAAACAGGGCTAGGGGTCTTTCATGGAGTTCGATTTCTCGCGCATGGCGCCGCGGGATGCCTACAGGCTGATGACGAACGTCGTCTGCCCCCGGCCGATAGCCCTGGTCACGACGGTCAGCCGGACCGGCATCGTGAACGCCGCGCCTTTCGCCTTCTTCAACGCCATCTCATACGATCCCTGCATGGTGGTGCTGGGGATCGAGCCGGACGCCGACGGCGGACACAAGGACACCGGCCAGAACATCCGCGATACCAACGAGTTCGTCGTCCATATCGTCGACGAGCCGCTGGCGGAGCGCATGAACATCTGCTCGGTCGACTTTCCGCCGGAGGTCGACGAACTGGCCGAGGCCGGCCTGACGACCATGCCGTCGGTGCAGGTCAAGCCGCCACGAATCGCCGAAGCGCCCGTCGCACTGGAATGCCGGCGCCATGTGACGCTGGAGTTGGGCCGGCTGCGTCAGATCGTGATTGGAGAGGTCGTGCATATCGGCGTGCGCGAGGGCATCGTCGATCCTGCGACGCTGCTCGCCGATCCCGGAACGTTGAACGCAGTCGGGCGTGCGGGCGGCGCATGGTACGTGCGTATGCACGATCGGTTCGAGATGCCGCGTCTCACGTTGGAGCAGTATGCCGCGATGAAAGGCTGAACCGGCGAAACGGCAAAAAGCCGCACCCCTGCCAGAGTGCGGCTCGTCCGTCGCCGGAAAGGCGCCGAGGGCTTAGTAGCCCTCGCGCTCCATCCGCTTGCGCAGAAGCTTGCGGTGGCGGCGGACCGCCTCGGCACGCTCGCGTGCACGGCGCTCGGACGGCTTCTCGAAAGCCCGGCGCAGTTTCATCTCGCGGAAGATCCCCTCGCGCTGCATCTTCTTCTTCAGCGCGCGCAGGGCCTGATCGACATTGTTGTCACGGACGGACACGTGCACGGTGGCTCGAACCTCCTCTTGAACGCACGGCCTTTCGTGCCGCGCCGGATGGATTGCTCATCTAAGCTGGCGGCGGAATAGCACAAGGTCTGCCGGCTGTACAGGAGAGTCCGGCTTTCGAAATGTGAAAGGAGAGGCCTTTTGTCCATCCTGAAGATCGCGCGTCTCGGCCACCCCGTTCTATTGCAGGCCGCGACCCCCGTGTCCGAACCCGCCGATCCGCAACTGCATCGTCTGGTGCGCGACATGGTCGAGACACTCGACGACGCGGGCGGCGTCGGCCTCGCCGCACCGCAGGTCCACGTCCCGTCGCGCGTCATCATCTACCTCGTGCCGGCGAGCCGCATGGGTGATGCCGACCTGGAAGAGGTGCCGTTGACGGCCGTCCTGAACCCGATCCTCGAGCCGCTCGGTGAAGAGCGGGAACTGGGATGGGAAGGCTGCCTCTCGATCCCCGGCATGCGGGGCGCCGTGCCTCGTTGGCGGCGCGTACGGCTGACGGGGCGGGCGCTCGACGGCAGCGAGATCGACCTGGTGGCGGAGGGCTTCCACGCCCGCGTCCTGCAGCACGAGGTCGACCACCTGGACGGCATTCTCTACCCCATGCGGATGAACGACCTGTCCCTGTTCGCGTATAATGAGGAGTGGCAGCGCTATATGGCCGAAGCCGACCTGCGGGGGCGGCACATCGAGGAGACGGGCGAATGAGCGACACGGTCTTCGATCCAGAGATCGAGGCGATGCGCGAAGAACTGGTGGCGGCGACGCTGCCGCACGTTCCGTTCGACGGGTGGACGATGGCCGCGCTGCGGGCCGGAGCCCGGGATGCCGGAATGGACCCGGCCGACGTGATGCGCGCCTTTCCCGGCGGGCCGGCCGAGGCGGTTGCCTGTCATTCGCAGAGTGCCGACCGACGGATGGTCGACGAACTCGGCCGACGCGACCTCGCGCTCATGAAGGTGCGCGAGAAGGTGGCGGCAGCGGTCATGATCCGCCTGGAGCAGAATGCCGCGGACCGCGAGGCGATCCGGCGCGGTCTCTCGCTTCTCTCGCTGCCGCAGAACGCTCCGCTCGCGGCCCGGCTGCTCTACCGCACCGTCGACGCGATCTGGTATGCCTGCGGCGACACCGCGACCGACTACAACTACTACACCAAGCGCGGCCTGCTCGCCGGCGTCTATGCGGCGACGCTGCTCTACTGGCTCGACGATGCCTCTGAGGACTTCGCCGATACGCGGGGTTTCCTCGACCGGCGCATCGCCGGGATCATGAAGATCCCCCAGGCGCAGGCCGGGCTTTCCCGCCTGATGGGCCGTCTTCCGAACCCGATGCGCTATCGCCCCAGCCGCATCTTCCGCGACGTCGGACGCGCGCGCTACCGCTGAACGGGCGGTCCTTCCGGTGCAGCGGCCGCGGTTCGCTGCACCGCGGGGCCCCACGCCGTTTCCCAGTCCTGGCCCATGAAGTCGACGACGCTGCCGTCGGCCTCGAAGAACTTGTTCGGCGCGGTGAAGACCGCGAGCATTACCGCGCCCTCCGGTGCCCAGGCCTCATGGCGGCTGCCGGCCGGCCGCCAGACGAAGCTTCCCGCCTGCGCCTCGCCGTCCGGATCCACCAGTCGACCCTCGATGACCCAGGTCTGCTCGATCAGCACGTGCTCGTGATCGGGCAGTCTGGCGCCGGGAGCCATGCGCATCAGCACGGTCAACAGGCCCGAGGCCCGGTCGACGAGCAGGGTCTTTGTCTCGACCCCAGGGAAGCGGCTCGGCTCCCAGGCCATGCCCGCGACGTCGACGAATCGCGATTGCAGCGGCGGCAGGTCGCCCTGGCCTACGGCTGAAGGCGTGACAGCAGTCGTCATCGCAGATGCCCTCCCTCGCTCATTTCCGGTAAGCCGATGATGCAGCATTGCGGGTCGGCTGCCGAGGGCCGGCCGCGGGTCTCTCGATTCCGGCTGGAAGCCGCAGAAACACTCGCCATACATGCACCCAATGTCCGGACCGGCGGTTGACATGCCGCGCGGCCAAAACCTACTCTCGCCCGGCGTTCGGCTCGGCCTCCTGGTCAGGTCGCGCATCCGCAGGTTTTAGGGAGGAGGGCCGTCGCCCCTCCCGGCTGGGCGAGCGCCGTAGCGATCCGGGAGTCCGGTGACGCGCGGATCCGCCGACCCCAGTCGAAAATTCGGGAAACGACCGCCCCGGCCGCTGGAAGCGTGGCAGGATCGGTTCTGATAAGGGTGCGGGAAAACCCCGCCACGGAGGAGGCTATGACCACGGAAGCCCGGTCGGTCGACCGGATGAGTGTCGAGGAAGAACTCGAGAAGGCCGAAGCGTCGGAACTGGCGCGCTACCGCGTGATCGGCGGCTTCTGGGCGGCGGTCTTCGCCGCTATGGTCGCCGCGGCCGTGATCCTGGCCGTCAACCAGATGTTCAATCTCGGTTTCTTCGTCGGCTTCGTTCTGATCGACAACCGCTATCTCTACCTGATGGTGGGCCTGCTGTTCCCGCTGGTCTTCCTGGTGTTTCCACCGTTCAAGGGATCGCCGCTCGACCGCGTCCCCTGGTACGACGCCTTTCTCGCCGTGCTGACCTTCGTCGTCGCGATGTATTTCGTCTGGAATTCCAACGCGATCCTGGACGAGGCATGGGAGTATGTGGCCCCTGAGACGGCGGTCTATGTCAGCCTCCTCATGTGGGCCCTGCTGATCGAGATCGGGCGGCGGACCGGCGGCATCGCGATCTTCATCATCACGATCGTGATCTCGCTGTTCCCGACCTATGCCGACATGGTCCCGAACATCATCTCCGGCGTGCCGCAGACGCTGGGCGATACGGCAGCCTTCCACATGATGAGCGTCGAGAGCCTGCTCGGCATTCCGATGCGCGCCTTCGGCACGCTGGTCTTCGGCTTCCTCATCTTCGGTGCCGCCCTGCAGTACACCGGCGCCGGCGCCTTCTTCATCAATTTCGCCTTCGCGCTCCTCGGCCATGTCCGCGGCGGCCCGGCGAAGGTCGCGATCTTCGCTTCCGGCCTGATGGGCTCGATGAGCGGCAGCGTCGTGACCAACGTCATCACCACCGGCGCCATGTCGATCCCGGCGATGAAGCGGATCGGCTTCCGCAGCACCTACGCGGCCGGCGTCGAGGCCTGCGCATCCACGGGCGGCACGCTGATGCCGCCGATCATGGGTGCCACCGCCTTCGTCATGGCCTCGTTCCTGAACGTGCCCTACGTCGAGGTGGTCATCGCGGCGGTCATCCCGTCGCTGCTCTACTATTTCGGTCTGTTCATGCAGATCGACTCCTACTCCGGCCGCCACGACATGAAAGGCCTGCCACGGCACGAACTGCCGTCGGTCATGCAGACCATCAAGGAGGGCTGGTACTACATCTTCGTCTTCGCGCTGCTCTGCTACATGCTGCTGGTCATGCAGCGCGAGCAGACCGCGCCCTTCTACGCGACCGTCCTGCTGCTGGTGATCAACCAGTTCTCCGCCAAGCACCGGATGGACTGGACGAAGTTCAAGAAGTTCTTCCTCGGCCTGGGCATGCTCCTGGCCGAACTCGCCGGACTCCTGGGGGCCATCGGCCTGATCATCGGCTCCCTGTCGCTCACCGGCATGGCGGGCACGCTGACCAACGACCTCGTCTTCATCGCCGGCGGCAACACGCTGCTGCTGCTGATCATGGGCGCCATCACCAGCTTCATCCTCGGCATCGGGATGACCGTGACCGCGGCCTACATCTTCCTCGCGGTCGTCCTGGCGCCCGCACTGATCCGCGCCGGCCTCGACCCGATGGGCGTGCACATGTTCATGCTCTACTGGGGCATGATCTCCTTCATCACTCCGCCCGTCGCGATCGGCGCCTTCGCCGCGGCGTCTCTGGCCAAGGCTCCGCCGATGGCCACGGGCATCGAGGCGATGCGGATCGGCATCGTGATCTACTTCGTCCCGTTTTTCTTCGTCTTCAATCCGGCGCTGCTGATGCAGGGCACGGTCTTCGAGGTGTTGCTCAACGGCGGCACCGCGATGGTCGGCATCGTGTTCCTCGCTGCGGCCATGCAGGGATACCTGCTGGTCGTGGGCAAACTCGGCGCCAACCCAATCTCGATGCTCGGGCGCGCGTGCATCTTCTTTGCCGGCCTGTTCATCATGGCGCCGGACGGCACGCTCGGTCACAGCTATCTGGAGTTGCTGGTCGCGGGCATCGTGCTGCTGATCCCCGGGATCCTGCTGGCGAAGGCCGGGCGCAAGCTCATGCCCGGCGTCCGGGTAAGGGCCTCCCAGAAGGCATGAATGCGGCGGGGCGGTACTGCCGCTCCGCTTACACAGCCGAAGCCGCCGAATGCCCGGGGCCGAGCCCCGGGCATTCGCATGTCTGGGCTTCGGGCACAAAAAGAGCGGCCGACGCTGTCTGCGCCGGCCGCTTTCGGCTTCACCCGATCGGGCCGGTCAACCGGCCCGCAGGATCACCATTCCTGCCAGATCGGATTGAGACCGGCCTGCTTCAGCGCCTCGTAGCGCACCTTCATCCAACCCTTGTCGAAGGCCTCGCCCTCGCCGCCGCCCGGCAGGTACGACGCCCAGGCGTCGTTGATGATCTTGTCGCGCGCCAGCAGCGTCTCGGCGTGCTTCTGGAGTTCCGGCGACCATTTGCCGACCTCCTTGTAGTAGCGGATGGCGCCCTCGTGATACGGGATCACCCACTCCATCACCTGCTGTTCCAACCCCCAGCCGCTCGCCCCCGGCGCGCTGTCCTTGTAGTCGGGGTACAGGTCGAACATCGCCTTGGTCATGGCGTAGGTCTTGTCCGCGTCCTGCCAGTCGTAGGTGATCAGGATCGGATAAGGGTAGTCCGCCGCCTCGAACGGCTCCTTCAGGCCCGGCGCCTCGGAGCACATCTTCGGGTAGAACCAGGGGGCGACCTCCTTCATCCTCGCCCAGGCGGCCGCGTCGGAATGGGTGGCAGGCACATATTGGAAGCCGCGCGGCCCCGCGGCGATCTTCGTGGCGAAGCCCGAAGCGGTGTTGGTGATCGCCCCGTCCGTCGTGTTCTCGAGCACGGCGTCCATCGAGGCGCCGTAGCCGCCGAACTCCACGATCTTCACGTCCGACCAGTTCAAGCCGCCGAAGCGGAGATACGCATAGGTCAGGTTGTTGATCGCCGGCGAGCCCTTGATCTGGGCGACCCGCTTGCCCTTCAGGTCGGCGTAGCTCTTCATCTCGATGTCGCCGGCCATCATCAGCGTATTGCAGCTGCCTGAGTTGGACATGGAGAGCAGCCGGATCGCCTGCGGCCCCCATTCCTTCTGACCGAAGACGAAGGAACCCTCCAGCGCCTGATAGCCGCCGATGCCGAAGGCCGAGAAGTCGACCTTCTTGTCGCGCAGCGGCACGAGGCGCGAAACGTCGTTCTTGCCGGGCAACACCCGCAGGGTGACGTTCATCTTGTTCTTCAGGGCAGCGCCCACCGCGACCGACTGATTGTAACCCGCGGAACCGACGTCGTAGGCCGTCCAGGCCAGCGTCTTCGGCAGTTCCGCGGCACCGGCAGGCGCCGCGAGGGCCAGACCGGCAATGCCGGCGGCCAATCCCGTCAAAGACTTCATGCTCCTCCCTCCCATTCTGTCTTGCGGCTCGACCGCAAGCCCAACCCTCATTTCTCGATAGGGTGTGGAGGAAGTCTCGGCCTCCGCGCGGCGGGTCGTCAACCGGCCGGCACGCGGATCCCGGAACGGGCGCGGATCAGTCGGCGCCTCGAGCGGCGATCTCCGCGACGCGGCGCTCGATCTCCGCGGGCTCGAGATGGCCGCGCTCGACCAGGTTGGCGCGGAAGGCGAGCAGCCATCGGTCGTAGTAGGCGAGACCTTCATACAGTGCCGCCGGGAGGTCCTCCTGGGCACGACGGCTCGCGTCCGAGGTCATCCTCGGATCGTGCCGCTGCATCAGCGTCTTCATCGCATCGATGCGTTTCTCGCGCGCGCCGAGCGGATGCTCCTCGCGGTCCACGGTGCCGGCCTCCAGCCCGCCGAAGTCGCTGACCAAGCGCATTGTTCCGTCCCCTCAGCCGTTCCATCCCATGACGAGCCCGGCCGACGCCGGGCCTCTGTGCCCGCGGGAAGCGCAGGTTGACGCCCCGCAGCACCCTCCCGTATGGTGCGCGATCTTCACGTTTGTCCGCGTCGGCGGACCCGATCGAATCGAGAAGTGCAGAAAGACCGTACAGGCAGCCCGGGTGCGCGTGCAATGGGACGAGTCGATGCAGCCCGCGTGCGCGTCGAACGCGCCGTTGAGCGTATCGAACGGGCGGTGGCAGGTCGCCGTTCCGGAGACGATGCGCCCTCCCGGGACCGCGCCGACGACGAGCAGCTTCGCGCGACGCTGGAAGCCGTGCGTGCCGAGCATGCCGCACTTCAAGACACGACCCGTACCGTGAGGACGCGCCTCGACCGCACGATTAGGCGCATCGAGGAGATCCTGGAGAGCTGAATGGCCGAAGTCGCCGTCACGATCAACGGCCGCGTCTACCAGATGGCCTGCGACGACGGTCAGGAGGAACATCTCCTGGCCCTTTCGCACAAGGTGGGCAGCCGTGTCGAGGAACTGGCCAACAGCGTCGGCCAGGTCGGTGATGCTCGCCTCCTCGTCATGACGAGCCTCCTGATCGCCGACGAACTGTCCGATCTCCGTGCCGAGATCGACGAGTTGCGGGCGGAGGCGGAGCGTCAGATCGGGGAGTTGGAAGACCGCCTGGCCAGCCGCCTGGAAGCGCTCGCCAGCCGCCTGGAAAACGTTGCCGACGACATCGAGGCCCATTAGATATCGTGTCGGAGCTGCGCGGCGCGTCAGGTCGACGATCCCGGGGCCGATATCGATTCTCTCGGGAGCTATCACTGCGCGGATTCAGGTCCGTGTATACGGCGCCCACCTCATTCGTGGGGTCCCAGAGGCATCGAAAACGACCAACGGCCGTCGCGGCTCCTTAGCTTTCTGAGCGCTTCCGGGCGCTTTCTCCCCCGGAGTCCGGCATTTCCGATCTACTGAAACAGGCCAAGGCACGGATGCGCGGCGAGGCGATCTCTCGCCGCCGGTCCGCCTACCAGTCGAGCGAAGACGCGCCGCGCCGCCTGCTCGAACTGTTCGGATCCAGCGTGCCCGTCCCGGCGGCGGCCGCGGTGTCGGGCTTCTGGCCGATGGGCGAGGAAATCGACATCCGGCCCCTGATGCTCGCCCTGCACCGCGAAGGGCATCCCATCGGGCTGCCCGCAACCGGACCCCGCGGCACCGTTCTGCGCTTCCGACGCTGGGATCCGGCGACCACGCTCGTCAGCGGCGTCTTCGGCACCCGCGAACCGCCCGCCAACGCTCCGGAGATCGTCCCGCGGGTGCTGCTCGTCCCGCTGCTCGCCTTCGACGACGCCGGCTGCCGTCTCGGCTATGGTGGCGGCTACTACGACAGGACCCTCGCAGCGCTGCGCGCAGGCGGACCGGTGACCGCCGTCGGCGTCGCCTTCGCCGCGCAGCGGGTGGAAGCCGTCCCGCACGACATTCACGACCAGCCGCTCGACTGGATCGTCACCGAAGAGGCGGCGTTGCACGTCGCGCCCGAACCGCAGCGACGGAAACCGACATGAAGATCCTGTTCCTCGGCGACGTCGTCGGCCGTTCGGGCCGCGATGCGGTCTGCGCGCGCCTGCCGGTGATCCGCGAACGTCTCGGGATCGACTTTGCCATCGTCAACGGCGAGAACGCCGCGCACGGTTTCGGCCTGACCGAGGCGATCTGCCGACAGTTCTACGAGGCCGGCGCCGACGTCGTGACCACCGGCAACCACACCTGGGACCAGCGCGAGATCATCGCCTATATCGGCAGCGACCCGCGCCTGCTGCGGCCGATTAACTTTCCGGCCGGCACCCCCGGCCGCGGCCTCACCGTGATGCAGACCCGGGCAGGCCACAAGGTCGTCGTGGTCAACGTCATGACGCGCCTGTTCATGGACCCGCTCGACGACCCGTTCGCGGCGATGGAGAAGGCGCTTGGCCCCTACCCGCTCGGCGGGTCGGTGCAGGCGATCGTCGTCGACGTGCACGGCGAGGCGACCAGCGAGAAGATGTCGATGGGTCATTTCCTCGACGGCCGCACCTCGCTCGTCGTCGGCACGCACAGCCACATCCCGACAGCCGACGCGCACGTGCTGGTCGGCGGCACCGCCTACATGACCGACGCCGGCATGTGCGGCGACTATGATTCCGTCATCGGCATGAAGAAGGCGCCGGCCGTCGCGCGCTTCGTGCGCAAGATGCCGGGCGAACGGCTCACGCCGGCCGACGGCGAGGCGACGGTCTGCGGCGTCGTGGTGGAGACGGACGACCGCACCGGCCTCGCCACGTCGTGCGCCGCGCTTCGCCTCGGCGGCCGCTTGGCGCCGGCCTGGCCGGGAGAGGGCGACGCGCCGGCCTGACGCGCCGCCGTTCCAGTCCCCGAGCGCGCGGGACTACAGTTCTGCCCGCACCAGGGACGCGCCCTCAACCATCGCCTTCAGCTTCCCGAACGCGACGCTGCGCGGCAGGTATTTCATTCCGCAATCCGGTGCCACGACGATGCGCGCGGCGTCGGCATGTTTGAGCGCGCCGCGAATCCTGTCGGCCACCATCTCCGGCGTCTCGACCGTCTGGTCGCCGAGGTCGAGCACCCCGTAGAGAACCTTCTTGTTGGGAAGGCTGCGCAGGACCGACGGGTCCAGCCGCGGCTGGGCCGCCTCGATCGAGATGGCGTCGGCGCGGCACGCGTCGAGCTGCGGCAGGTAGGAATAGCCGGCCGGCTTGTCCTTCACCGAGTGGGCGTAGCCGAAGCAGAGATGCACCACGGTCGGCCCCTCGATCCCCTCGAGCGCGGCGTCGATCGCGGCGACCCCGTATTTCTCGGCATCCTCGGGATTCGCCTGCATGTAGGGCTCGTCGATCTGCAGCACGTCGGCGCCGGCCGCCTTCATCTCGCGCAGTTCGGCGTTGAGCGCGGCGGCATAGGCCATGATCAGCGCTTCCTGGTCGCCGTAATGCTCGTCCTTCGCTAGCCGCGCCATGGTGAAGGCGCCGGGGATGGTGATCTTGATCGGGCGATCCGTGTGTGCGCGCAGGAAGGCGACGTCGCGCACCTGCACCGGCCGGGTGCGCCGGATCGGGCCGACCACCCGCGGCACCTTGGTCGGCCGGCCGGTGCGGCTCGGGACCTCGGCCGGGTTGTCGAGGTCGATGCCGTCGAGCGCGTTGGCGAAGAGGTTGAAATAGCTCTCGCGGCGCACCTCGCCGTCGCTGACGATGTCGATGCCGGCGCGCTCCTGGTCGTGCAGCGCGACGATGGTGGCGTCGTCCTGCGCCTCCTCCAGGCTGTCCTCGGCGGGGCGCCAGACCGTCTTCATCCGCACCCGCGGCGGTCCGCTGCCGAGCAGCACGTCGCGGTCGACCAGCCACCCGGCTTGCGGATAGCTGCCGACGAGAGTGGTGGGGAGGAGTTTGTCGATCATGGGGGCTTCCGATTCAGTCGGGCCGGCGATCGGGACAGGCTACGCCCGATACGATCGTGCGGCCACCGTAGCGGTACAAGACAGAGCGGCCGAAGAAGTAAGTCGTCGCTGGTAGCGCGGCGGCCTCGCCTGCTCAGTCCCCCGGCGCCACGCCACGCGCCTCGAACACCTCCTTCGCCACCCGCGCCGCGGTCATTGCGGTCGGCCAGCCGGAGTAGAAGGCGAGGTGCGTGATCGCCTCGATCAATTCCGCCGGCGTGACGCCGTTGTCGAGCGCACGACCCATGTGGCCGCGCATCTGCTCCTCGCGGCCCATCGCCATCAGGGCCGCCACGGTGATCAGGCTGCGGTCGCGCTTCGGCAGTTCCGGGCGCTCCCAGACGTCGCCGTAGATGACCTTCTCGGTCAGGTCGATCAGCTTCGGCGCCACGTCGCGCACCGCGTCGCGGCTCGCCGAAGTCGGGATCTTCGCCATCGTTTCCTCCAGTGATCGCGGCGGTTCAGCCCGCCTTCAGTGCCCGCTCCAGGAAGTCGAGCCGGTCCTGCCCCCAGAGCAGCAGGTCGCCGTAGACGTAGCTCGGGATGCCGAACACGTCGCGCGCCAGCGCCTCCTCGGTGTTCTGTTCGAACGCCTCGTGGACACCGGGATCGTCCGACGCCTGCAGCAGGATGTCGCCCGGCAGGCCGTTCTCCTCGGCGATCGCCGCCAGCGTCTTCGGATCGTTGATGTTGCGGTCGTCGGCCCAGACCGCCTTGGGCAGGGCAAAGGCGAGCACGCCCGGATCCGCACCCAATCGGCCGGCGGCGATGGTCAGGCGCGCCGCCCGGTGCTGCGCCACGGGGTAGTAGCGCGGCTTCTCGCTGAGCGGCAGGTCGTAGAACGCCGCCCAGCGCTTCATCTCGGCCTTGCCGTACTTGCGGTGCGACTCCGAGCGCTCCGGCGGATCGTCATCGCCGATCAGCCGCAGCATCATCTCCTTGAGGTCGACCGGCTTGTAGCGGATCTCCGCCCCGGCCGCCTCGCAGATCGCCACCAGCCGCCGATGCGAGAGGTAGACCCAGGGTGAGTTGAGGCAGAAGTAATAGTCGACGGTCTTGCCCATGCGGCTCTCCCTTACGCCACTCTACCTCACGCCGGCAGGCGATACGGTTCCACGGTGCCGCTCATCGCCCGCTCCAGCAGGTCGAGCCGATCCTGGCCCCAGAACGGCTCGTCGCGATAGACGTAGAAGGGCGCCCCGAAGACCTCGCGCCGCTTCGCCTCTTCGGTGTTCGCGTCGAACCCGGCGACCGCCGCCTCGCCCTTCGCCGCCTCGAGCAGCGCCGCACCGTCCAGCCCGCACTCGGTCGCGATCGCCCGGGCCGTATCGGCGTCGGCGATGTCGCGCTCCTCGGCCCAAACGGCCTTCAGGAAGGCGCCGGCGAGCGTGTCGGCATCAAGCCCCTGGGACTGCGCCGCCACGGTCATCCGACCGGGCAGCGTCGCGTCGGCCGGGAAGAACTTTGGCTTTAGGTTCAGCGGCACGCCGCGGAAGTCCCGCCAGCGCTGCAGTTCGTACCAGCGATAGTTCTGGCGCTGGATCGGCCGCTTGCCGAGCGGCAGACCGCCGGAAACGGCAAAGACCGCACCCAGGTCGCAGGGCTTGTGGACGATCCGCACGCCGTGCCGGCGCGCGATCGCGACGAAGGGCGCGTGGCCCAGATACGTCCAGGGCGACACCAGGGTGTAGAAATAGTCGACGGTCTTCTCGGTCATCGTTCTGCGGATCCTTACTGCTGTTGGGCCTGCTGTTGCGCGACTTCCGCGTCGCGCAGGTCGCGGCGGCGTATCTTGCCGGTGGCGGTCATCGGCAAGTCGTCGACGAAGGCGATGGCGCGCGGATATTCGTGCGCCGCGAGCCGGGTCCGCACGAAGGCGCGGATCTCGTCCTCCAGCGTCGCGCTCGGCCGCTGCCCCTCGCGCAGCACCACGAAGGCCTTCACGATCTCGGTGCGCACGGGATCGGGAATGCCCACCGCCGCCGCCATCGCGACGGCCGGGTGGCGCATCAGGCACTCCTCGATCTCGCCGGGGCCGATGCGATAGCCGGAGCTGGTGATGATGTCGTCGCCGCGGCCGACGAAGCGGAAATTGCCCTCGGCATCGCGCACGCCGCTGTCGCCGGTCAGCAGCCAGTCGCCGGCGAACTTGGCCGCCGTCGCCTCGGGATTGTTCCAGTATTCCAGGAACATCACCGGGTCGGGCCGCCGCACCGCGATCTCGCCCGGCGTATCGGCAGGCAGTTCGTTGCCGTCCGCATCGACGATGGCGACCACGTGGCCCGGCACGGCGCGTCCGATCCAACCCGGCTTCGAGGGCATCAGGCCAGCGCAACTCGCCAGCACGAGGTTGCACTCGGTCTGGCCGTAGAACTCGTTGATCGTCAGGCCGAAAGCCTCACGGCCCCAGTCGAGCAGGTCGGCTCCCAGGCTCTCACCGCCCGATCCGATGCTGCGCAGGGCATGCGCGTGCCGGCTCCGCGGGTCCGGGACCTGACGCATCATCTTCAGCGCCGTCGGCGGCAGGAAGGCATTGCGTACCCCGTGCGCCGCCATCAGCGCAAAGGCCTCTTCGGGGTCGAACTTGCCCGTGCGGCTGGCGAGCACGGGCACGCCGTGATGCAGCGCCGGCAGCAGGATGTCGAGCAGCCCGCCGGCCCAGGCCCAGTCCGCCGGCGTCCACATCAGGTCGCCGGGCTGCGGGAAGAACTGGTGCGGAAACTCCACGCCGGGCAGGTGCCCGCGCACGATCCGCTGCCCGTGCAGCGCCCCCTTCGGCGGCCCGGTCGTCCCGGACGTGTAGATCAGCAGGGCCGGATCGTCCGCCGCCGTATCGACCGGCACGAACGCATCGGATGCCCGCTCCAACGTCTCGTGGAACGAGGGCAGCCCGCCTGTGTCCCCGTCGGTAACGATCAGCGCCCGAAGTTCCGGCAGGCGGTCGCGGATGGCGAGCAGCTTGGGCAGGTTGGCCGCATTGGTGACGGCCGTCCGCGCGCCGCTGTCGCGCAGTCGGTACTCCAGCGCATCCTCGCCGAACAGCCCGAACAGCGGCAGCGCGACCGCACCCAGCTTGTAGGCGGCCAGATGGCTCAGCGCCGTTTCGACCTGCTGGCCCAGGAGGATGCCGATCCGGTCGCCGCGCGCGACACCGTGCGCCTGCAGCACGTTGGCCAGCCTGTTCGACTGCCGCCTCAGCATGCCGAAGGTCCAGCGCCGCGCGCCGCCGCCCGCTTCCGGCTCGATCAGCGCGACGCGGTCGGCCGCACCGCCCTCCGCGTGGCGGTCGCAGCAGTCCACGGCGATGTTGCAGCGCGCCGGCACGTCCCATCGGAACGCCCGGCGCAGCTCATCGTAGCTGTTCGCGCGGGGCAGCATCGAATTCCTCCCTCCGGGAGGATAGAGCGAGACGGCGGACGCCGATAGCGGTGCATGGCGGCAGACCGCACGCCCCGGCCCACGGCACGCCGCGATGGCCGATGCGGCGGCCGCGTCACCCAATGGCCATGTCGCGTCAGCCGTTGCCCGCCTGCGTACGCCGCAGCACCTCGTCGGCGACCGCGAGCGAGGCGGTGAGCCCTGGCGATTCGATGCCGTAGAGATTGATCAGCCCCGGCACGCCGTGCGCGTCCCGGCCCTGCACCAGGAAGTCAGGCTGCGGCTCGCCCGGCCCATGGATCTTCGGCCGGATGCCGGCATAGGCCGGCTGCAGCGATCCGTCCTTCAGATCGGGGTAGTAGGCGCGGATCGCCGCGTAGAACTTCTCGGCCCGGCTGGGATCGACGTCGTAGTTCAGTTCGTCGACCCACTCGAGGTCCGGGCCGAACTTGCACTGGCCCCCGAGGTCCAGCGTCACGTGCACGCCGAGGACGGACGCCTCCGGCATAGGATAGACGAGGTGGGTAAACGGCTGTTTGCCCAGGACAGAGAAGTAGTTGCCCTTGGCGTAATAGGCTTTCGGAATCGTCTCCGGCGGAATGCCTTCGATCGACCGCGACAGGTCGGGCGCATGGAGGCTGGCGCTGTTCACGACGGTGCGGCAGAGCAGATCCATCGGATCGTCGCCGCCGACATGCAGCAGGACGCCCTCCCCCGTCACCTTTCCGCCGATCACCGGACTGTTGTAGGCGATCATCGCGCCGTGTTCCTCGGCGTCGCCCTGATAGGCCAGCATCAGCCCGTGGCTGTCGACGATACCCGTCGACGGCGAGAGCAGCCCCGCCACGGCCCGCACGGCCGGTTCCATGCGTTCGACCGCCGCCTTGTCGAGCCATTCCAGGTCAGGCACGCCATTGGCGGCCGCGATCTGCTGCAGCGCCTTCAGCTTCGGGATCTCGCTCTCGGCGCTGGCCACCACGATCTTGCCGATACGCTTGTGCGGCACGCCATGCGCTGCGCAATAGTCGTAGAGCGCGTGCTTGCCCGCCACGCAGGCGCGCGCCTTGAAGCTGCCGGTCGGATAGTAGATGCCGGCATGGATGACCTCGCTGTTCCGCGAGCTCGTGCCGGTGCCGATCATGTCGGCGCTTTCCAGCAGGATCACCTCGCGCCCGGCCATCGCCAAGCGCCGCGCCACCGCCAGTCCGACGACGCCGGCGCCGATCACCACACAGTCGACCCTCTCGGCCATCCCTCTCCGCCTCCTCCGCGACGGCGGCCACTCTTGCGCCAGGGGGAAGGCCGGTCAAGGCGCGCCGCAGTCGGACATGGCCAGATAGAGGGTTCCGTCGGAGCGGCAGTTCCGCTAGCGTCGGAGCAGATCCACGGAGCAAATCCGGGACAATGGCCGGTCGGGCGCGACGCGCCGGTGGCCGGCAAAAAGAACGCTTCATGCTCGGGAGAGGGAACGACATGCGCAATACAGTCAGCAGAATCGCGGCCGCGGCAGGCGTCGCCTGCGCCCTGACGATCGGCATCGCCGGCTCCGCCGCAGCGGAACGCCTAGTGTTCATGACCGGCCCGGCCGGAGGGTCGTGGTACCCGCTGGGTGCCGCGATCAAGAACATCGTCGAGCAGGAGGTTCCGGGCACCACCGTCGACATCCGGCCCGGTGCCGGGTTGATCAACATCCGCGGCGTGTCGGAAGGCAAGGCCGACCTCGGGATGGGCAACGTCATCTCCACCGTCGACGCGATCAACGGCAACCCGCCGTTCGAGAAGAAGGTCGAGGGGCTCTGCAATCTCGCCGCGATGTACCAGCAGTACGCGCAGCTCGCGGCGGTCGACCCGTCGATCAAGACCTGGGCCGACCTGAAGGGCAAGAAGTTCGCCACCCTGCCGCGCGGCAATACGACGGAAGTCGCGGCCCAGCAGCTTCTCAAGGCTGCCGGCTTGACCTACGACGATCTCGCCCTCGTCAACTTCGCGTCGATCACCGACCAGGTGAACATGGCGAAGGACGGCCAGGTCGACGCGATCTTCAACATCACCGCCGTCCCCGCCGGCGGCTATCTCGACCTGTCGAACTCGCGCACCACGCATCATGTGCGCATCACCGACGAGCAGTTCGCCAAGATCAAGGAGGCGAATGCCGGCTGGGGCCGCGTGAACATCCGCGCGAACGCCTACCCCGACCAGTCCGAGCCCGTGCCGATCGCCGGGTTCCCGATGCACATCATCGTCAACTGCAAGACGATGTCCGAAGAGACCGCCTACAACATCACGAAGGCCCTGGCGAAGCGCGTCCAGGAACTGGGCTCCGTCAACAAGAGCCTGGCCAACTTCACCACTAAGGAAATGGCCATCGACGTGGGCGTGCCGCACCATCCCGGCTCGGCCAAGTATTACAAGGAAGCCGGCGCTCTCTGAACCAGCCGCAGCGGGCCGCGCCGGCCGTAGAGCCGGCGCGGCCGCCGTGAAGGCGTAGAGCGGGTCAACGCTGTACCGGAAGCAGGGCCGGTGCGTGTCAGGGATGGGAGCCGGCGTCAGATGATTGCGGATTGGCAGCGTCCAGCCGTGTTCGTACCGACGGTCATCGCACTCGCGATGGTCGCATTTCATTTATGGGTCGTTTTCACCGGCGCGCCGGAAGTGTTCCACTTCCGCGGCACCCATCTCGGCTTCGGCCTCGTCCTGACCTTCCTCTGGTACAGGACGTTCACCGACGCGCAGGGAAGCAAGCGGCTGATCGGCGGCATCATCGACGCCACCCTTCTCGTCGTCTCCCTCTGCGCCATCGGCTATCTGTTCGTCGAGCACGACTACATCCTCGACCGGTTCGCCTACATCGACGAGCCGCGGGTGATCGACTACGTGCTCGGCATCGGCCTCATCATCGCGGTGCTCGAGGGCACGCGCCGCATCGTCGGCACCGCCCTGCCGATCACGGCCCTGCTGTTCCTGCTCTATGCATGGTTCGGGGCGGGTGTGCGTCCGGGCGAACTCCTCGACCAGATGTACCTGACGACCGAGGGCCTGTTCGGCATCCCGATCGCGGTGTCGGCGACCTACGTGGTTCTGTTCATCCTGTTCGGATCGCTGGTCGAGCGCACCGGCACCGGGCGCCTCTTCATGGACTTCGCCCTGGCGCTCACCGGGTCGGCCGCCGGCGGTCCGGCCAAGGTCGCGGTGATGACCAGCGCCCTGTTCGGCACGGTCTCCGGCAGTTCCACCGCCAACGTCATGACCACGGGGGCCTTCACGATCCCGCTGATGAAGCGGCTCGGTTACAAGCCGCCCTTCGCCGGTGCCGTCGAGGCCGTCGCCTCGACGGGCGGCCAGATCCTGCCGCCGATCATGGGCGCAGCCGCCTTCGTCATGGCCGAATTCCTGGCCGTCAGCTACCTCACCGTCATCCTCATCGCGCTTCTGCCAGCACTGCTCTACTTCATCGCAGTGTTCGTCGCCGTGCATTTCGAGGCGAAGCGGCTCGGCCTGAAGGGCCTGCCGAAAGCGGACCTTCCGCGGATGAAGGAGGTGCTGCTCCAGCGCGGACACCTGTTCCTGCCGCTGTTCATCATCGTCGGCGTCCTCGTCGCGGGTTTCAGCGCCGCCTATGCGGCGACGATCGGGTTGCTCTCGGTGGTGCCGATCGCGATGCTGCGGAAGTCCACCCGGGAGGAAGTGACCCCGGCCGCCGTGCTGGACGGCCTCATCTCCGGCATCCAGAATTCTCTCCAGGTCGTCGCCGCCACGGCGTGCGCCGGCATCGTGATCGGCGTCATCTCGCTGACGGGCGTCGGCGTCGTCTTCTCGGCCTTCGTGATCGGCCTCTCGCAGAGCAGCCTGATCCTGGCGCTCATCCTGACGGCCCTCGCCGGTATCGTCCTCGGCATGGGCCTGCCGACGACGCCGGCATATATCGTTCAGGTCGCACTCCTCGTCCCGGCCCTGGTGAAGCTGGGCGTGACGGTCGAGGCGGCGCACATGTTCGTGCTCTACTTCGCCTGCCTGTCGGCCATCACGCCGCCCGTCGCGATCACCCTCTACGCGGCAAACAGCCTGTCGGGGGCCGGCCTCTGGAACGGCGGCATCGCGGCGATCAAGCTGGGCGCGACCGGCTACATCATCCCCTTCATGTTCGTCTACGGCCCCTCGCTCCTGCTCATCGGCGAGTGGGACGCGATCGTCACGACCAGCCTGACGGCCCTGCTCGGTGTGATCCTGCTTGCAGCCGGGCTGCACGGCTATTTCATCCGGACGTCGACCTGGTGGGAGCGGCTGCTGATGGTCGCCGCGGCGTTCGTGCTGATCAAGCCGGGCCTGCTCACCGACGGCATCGGGCTCGCCCTACTCGTCTTCGTCATCGTCTCGCAGAAGTACCTGCGCGCCCCCGAGCCGCAGCCGGCGGTCGCCGGCCAGTAGCCGCCTGCCTGACCTGCGTGAGCCGCCCGCCGGAGCGGGCGGGCGGCGACGCGGGACCTGGGGTTTGTCAGCCAGCCACCTTCAGCCTATCTGATGATCTGGAGGGCGAGATGGCCGCAACGCGGAACGACAGACCGGTTCGTCCGGTAGAGACGGCGAAGACCTCGGGCGATGTTCAGGCCTTCCTCCGGAAGGTGGCAGCGGCGCCGGCCCCGGCGGCCGGCGGCTCGCGCGGGAGGCTGATGTTCGCCATGGATGCGACCGCCAGCCGCCAGCCCGCCTGGGACCGCGCCTGTCACATTCAGTCGGAAATGTTTCACGCGACGAGCACGATCGGCGGCCTCGACGTGCAACTGGTCTTCTACCGGGGCTATGGCGAGTGCAAGGCCAGCCCCTGGGTTTCCGACGCCGCCACGCTCGCGCGCAAGATGACCGGCGTCTCCTGTCTCGGCGGCAGGACGCAGATCGGCCGCGTTCTCGCTCACGCGGCGAAGGAGTGCCGGGCGAAGCGCGTGAACGCCCTGGTGTTCGTCGGCGATGCGTTCGAAGAGGACATCGATGCCGTCTGCGCCCAGGCCGGCGAACTCGGCCTCCTCGGCATGCCGGCCTTCATGTTCCACGAGGGACCGGACCCGGTCGCGCGCAACGCCTTCGAGCAGGTGGCACGGCTGTCCGGCGGCGCCTGCTGCAGCTTCGATGGGTCGAGCGCCGAGCAGCTCCAGGCGCTGCTCGCCGCGGTCGCGGTCTTCGCGGCCGGCGGCATGAAGGCGCTCGAAGACTATGGCCACCGCGCGGGCGGAGAGGCCGCGCGGCTCTCCGGGCAGCTGCGCGCCCTGCCGGGTCGCCGGTGACAGCTGGCCCGGTCGACCTGTACGACACAGAGCCCAGCTGATGCCCTGGTTCCTGCTCGGCATTCTGCTCCTGTTCGGCGGCCTGCTGCTCACGCGTTGGTTCGTCCAGGCGACGCCGGCGCAGGCGGCGACGGTGCTCCGGGTGCTCGCGCTGATCGTCGGCGGCAGCGTCGTGCTGGTGCTGACGGTCACCGGGCGCCTGGCCTATGCCACCATGCTCGTCGGCGCGCTGCTCCCGCTTTTCCTGCGGCTGCGGAACCTGCGGCAGATGTGGCGCAATGCCACGGGCCCGTCCTCCGGGCAGCGCTCCGAAGTCAGCACGCGCTGCCTGCGCATGACGCTGGACCACGACACCGGGGCCATGTCCGGCACCGTGCTGGAAGGCGAGTACCGGGGCCGCAGCCTGGAGGAGCTCACCGAGGCCGAGCAGATCGATCTGCTGCACGCCCTGCGGGTGGAAGATGCCGAGTCGGCCGCGCTGCTCGAGGCCTACCTGGACCGCATCAGGCCCGAATGGCGGCAGGCAGCCGGCGGAACGGGCGGCGGAACGGGCGGTGAATCCCGGGAACGGCCTGCCTCGGACGGCACCATGACGCGCGAGGAAGCCTTCCGCATCCTCGGGCTGGAGCCGGGGGCTTCACCGGAACAGATCAAGGCTGCCCACCGCGCGCTGATGCAGAGGCTCCACCCCGATCGCGGCGGCTCCACATGGCTGGCGGCGCGCGTGAACGAAGCGAAAGCACTACTTCTCGGCGGCTGAGAAACCGTTCATCGTACTGCAGCGTTCATGCGGTAACGCCGTGTCTTGTCGACCCTACGGGGGCATGGCACAACGAAACCGTCCACCGCGAAGGTCTGGCCAATGAGACGTCGTGTCCGCACAGCGGTTCTCCCCGTCGCCGGCCTCGGCACCCGTTTCCTGCCGGCGACGAAGGTCATGCCGAAGGAGATGCTGCCGGTCGTCGACAAGCCGATCATCCAGTATGCCATCGAGGAGGCCCGGTCCGCGGGCATCGAACGCTTCGTCTTCGTCAACGGGCGAGGCAAGAGCATGCTCGAAGACCATTTCGACATGGCCTACGAGCTTAACGCGGCGCTGAGGGCGCGCGACAAGATGGACCTACTCAAGGTCGCGGACGCGGCGACCCTGCCGCCCGGTGCCATTTCCTCGGTGCGCCAACAGGAGCCGCTGGGCCTCGGCCATGCGGTCTGGTGCGCGCGCGACCTCGTCGGCGACGAGCCGTTCGCCGTCATGCTGCCCGACGAACTGACCCTGTCGGAGCCGTCCTGCATGGCCGGCCTGATCGCCGCCCACGAGAAGACGGGCGGCAACGTCATCTCGGTGATGGATGTCCCGCGCGAACACACGTCGCGCTACGGCATCCTCGACACCGGCGACGGCGAGGGCCCGTTGTTCGAGGCGAAAGGCATGGTGGAGAAACCGTCGCCCGACAAGGCGCCGTCCACCCTCGCCATCATCGGCCGCTATGTTCTGCTGCCCGAGGTGTTCGAGCATCTGGCACGCAAGGAGCGCGGCGCCGGCGGCGAGATCCAGCTGACCGACGGCATGGCGCGGATGATCGGACAGAAGCCCTTCCACGGCCTGCGCTTCGAGGGCCGCCGCTTCGACTGCGGCGACAAGGCCGGATGGCTCGAGGCCAACCTCGCACTGGCACTGGAGCGGCCCGACCTGGGCGATTCCGTGCGCTCGTTCCTGCCCCGCTACGCGCGCTGACCGTCTCGACCCTGCCGCGGCCGACCATCACGAGGATAAGATGAGCAAGCTCGACGCCCACCGCTTCGACCCGACCGTCCTGCGCGAGTACGACATTCGCGGCACGATCGGCGAGACATTGAGCGCGGTCGACGCGCGCGCCATCGGCCGGGCCTTCGCAAAGGTGCTGTCGCGCACCGGGGGCAGGCGCGTCGCCGTCGGCTATGACGGCCGCGTCTCTTCCCCCGAACTGGAGCTGGCGCTGGTCGACGGCTTGGTGAAGAGCGGTTGCGAAGTGCTCCGGATCGGCCGGGGACCGACGCCGATGCTGTACTTCGCCGTCTGGCACCTGGGTGCAGACGCCGGAATCATGATCACCGGCTCGCACAATCCGCCCGACCAGAACGGCTTCAAGATGATGCTCGGCAAGAAGCCGTTCTACGGCGAGCAGATCCAGGAGATTGGCCGCATCGCCGCCGAAGGCGACTTTGTCGACGGCAAGGGCGGCGAGGAGAGCGTCGCCGTCGTCGACCCCTATCTCGACAAGCTGATCGAGGCCTATGCCGGTAAGAAGCCGCTCAAGGTCGCGTGGGACAACGGCAACGGCTCCGCCGGCGAGGTTCTGCAGGCCATGGTGGCGCGCCTCCCCGGCGAGCACATCCTGCTGAACGAGACGATCGACGGCACCTTCCCGGCGCACCACCCGGATCCGACCGTCGCCGAGAACCTGGAGCAGATCCAGGAGGCGGTCACGAAGAACGGCTGCGACATCGGCATCGCCTTCGACGGCGACGCGGACCGGATCGGCGTCGTCGACGGCCAGGGCCGTATCGTCTGGGCCGATCAGCTGCTGATCCTTCTGGCGCGCTCCGTGCTGAAGGACCATCCCGGCGCGACGATCATCTCCGACGTGAAGGCCAGCCAGATCCTGTTCGACGCGATCGCCGACGCCGGTGGCAAGCCGCTGATGTACAAGACCGGCCACTCCCTGATCAAAAGCAAGATGGCCGAGACGAAGTCGCCGCTCGCCGGCGAGATGAGCGGACACATCTTCTTCGCCGACCGCTGGTACGGTTTCGATGACGCGCTCTACGTTGCCGTCCGGACCCTTTCCATCCTGGCCTCCACGGACAGCAGCTTCGCCGACTTCCGCGACAGCTTGCCCGCCCTCGTCAACACGCCGGAACTGCGCTTCCCCTGCCCGGAAACCCGCAAGTTCGCCGTCGTCGCCGAGGTGCGCGATCATCTGGCGGCCGAGGGGGCGGATGTCGACGGGATCGACGGCGTGCGGGTGAAGACGGCCGACGGATGGTGGCTCCTGCGCGCTTCCAACACCCAGGCCGTCCTGGTCGCCCGCTGCGAGGCGAAGGACGAAGCGGGCTTGGCACGCCTGAAGACGGCCCTGGCCAACGAACTCGCGGCGACGGGTGTGGCGGTACCGGCCTTCTGACCCGGTCATCGTTGCGGTTCTTCTTCTACGGGACCCTGCTCGACCCGGACGTCCGCCGCGCCGTGCTCGGTACCGCAACAGAGGCTGGCATGCCGGCCGCGCTGGACGGCTGGCGCCGCGTCTTCGTTCGCGGCGACTGCTATCCGGTCATCCGGCCCGCCCGAGGTTCCACCGTGGACGGCATGGTGTTCGCTGGGGTGAATCTCGAGGGCGCGCGCTTGCTGCGGCAATACGAGGGGCCGTCCTACCGCGAGCGTCGTCTGACCGTCCGCGGTGCCGACGGCGGCATTGTCAGTGCCGCGGTGTTCGTGCCGAAGGACGCCGGTGTCGCGACGGGCAGGCCATGGACGCTCGCCTCCTGGCGGGTGCGGCACAAGCGCCCCTACCTGCGCCGCCACGGGTTGGTTGCCGCGGCGCGCGGTCGCGCTCCCCTGGACAGGTGAGCCCGCCGCCCCCATTGCTAGATACAGAAGTCGCCCAGGTCCTCCGAGGAGCGCCGTCCGTGCCCCATATCGTCCGAGCCGCTGCCCCGGTTACCGGCGCCTCCGCGCCCCGCGCCTTGTGGCCCGCCATCATGCGCGGCCTAAGGCGCCGCTGCCCCGCATGCGGCGAGGGCCACAGCATGCGCGGCTATCTGAAGCCCAAGGACTGCGAGGTCTGCGGCGAGGCGCTCGGCAGCATCCGGGCGGACGACCTGCCGCCCTATCTCACGATCTTCATCGTCGGCCACATCGTCGTGCCGCTCGCGCTGATGCTCGAGAAGGCGTCGTCGCCGCCGCTGTGGATGCAGATGACGCTCTGGCCGACGGTGACCGCGATCCTGTCGCTCGCTATGCTGCCCTACGTGAAGGGTGCCGCCATCGGCATCTTCTGGGCACTGCGGCTGCGCGGGGATGAGCATCAGTAAGCGCCGGAAGGCGACCGCCGACATCGACGAGCCGTTCTGGCGGCACAAGTCCCTGGCGGAGATGACGGCGGCGGAGTGGGAATCGCTCTGCGACGGCTGCGGCAAGTGCTGTCTGCTGAAGGTCGAGTACGAGGACACCGGCGAGGTCTTCCCGACCAGCGTCTCGTGCAAGCTGCTCGACCGCGACACCTGCCGCTGCTCGGACTATGCCGACCGCAAGCGCCACGTCCCCGACTGCATCCAGCTCACCGCGGCGATGGTCGACAATCTCTCCTGGCTGCCTTCGACCTGCGCATATCGCTTGCTGTCCGAGGGCAAGGCGCTGGCCTGGTGGCATCCGCTCGTTTCCGGCAGCGCAGAGACAGTGCACGAAGCGGGCATTTCCATTCGCCAACGCACCATCTCCGAGGACGAAGCGGGCGACGAACTCCAGGACTGGATCGTTGACTGGAAGCTCTGAGCCGGATCTCGTCCGTATCGACGCAGGCGGCGGGCGTTCGGTCGAGATCGCTGTCCAAATCAGCGCCCGCGCCCGCCGCCTCAGCCTGCGCGTCGATCCCGTCCGCGGCGGGGTGATCCTGGTTCTGCCATCGCGGCGCATGCGCGCCGAGGGGCTGCGCTTCGCCGAGAGCCGCGCCGGCTGGATCCTCAGTCGCGTCGCGCGCGTGCCCGACCGCGTCTCTTTCGCCGACGGCGCCGTCATACCCGTCCGCGGCACCCCGCATACCCTGCGCCATCTCCCGGCCGGCCGCAGTCTCCTTGCGGTCGCCGACGGCGAGATCCGTGTCGGCGGGCCGGTTCATCTGCTCGAACGGCAAGTGACGACTTGGCTGCGGGCCGAGGCGCGTCGCATGCTGGTGCCGCGCAGCGAGGCCGCCGCCGCCCGCATCGGCAGCACCGTCGCCAAGGTTACGGTTCGCGACACGCGCAGCCGCTGGGGCAGTTGCTCTTCAACCGGCGCCCTCTCCTACAGCTGGCGCCTCGTCCTCGCACCGGAGCATGTGCTCGACTATGTCGTCGTGCACGAGGTGGCGCATCTGCGCGAACTCAATCACGGCCCCCGCTTCTGGCGGCTGGTGGCCGAATTGATGCCGGATCACGCCCCCGCCCGCCGCTGGCTCAAGGCGAACGGCGCGGCGCTCCACCGATACGGCTGATCAGAACAGCGCGGCGAGGCGCGTGCTGAGGGCGCCGCGCTCCTGCACCGCCACATCCCGCAATCCCAGCCAGACGGCCATCGACCGCAGTTCTTCCGCGAGCGCCTCCGCGACCGCGCCCTGATCCGCCTTCGCCTCCGGGTGCGCGCCCATGACACGCAGCAGCCCCGCTGCCCTGTCCGCCTTGAGGTCGACCCGGGCCACGAGCCCGTCGCCGAGCAGGAACGGCAGCACGTAGTAGCCGTGCACCCGCTTCTCGGCCGGCGTGTAGATCTCCAGCCGATAGCGGAAGCCGAAGAGCCGCTCGGCCCGGTCACGCTCCCAGACCAGCGAATCGAACGGCGACAGCAGGGCCTGCGCGCGTATCCGCCGCGGCACCCGCGCGTCGGGCGCCATCCACGCCGGCCGCTCCCAGCCCTTCACGGTCACGGGGATCAGTTCGCCGGCCTCTTCCAGCTCGGCCAGCCGCAGCTTCGTCTCCGCCACGTCGAGGCGGAAATAGTCGCGCAGGTCGCGCTCGGTCGCGACGCCTAGCGACGCGGCGGCGACCTTCAGCAGGCTGCGCTGCGCCTCGTCGACCGGCGGTGTCGGGCGATCGACGATCTCGGCCGGCAGCACCCGCTCGGTCAGGTCGTAGACGCGTTCGAAGCCGCGGCGCGTCGCCGTCGTGATCCGGCCGGCCCAGAACAGAAACTCCGCCGCGCGCTTGCCGTCGCTCCAGCCCCACCAGCCGCCCTCGCCCTTGCCGCCCTCGGTGATCTCGCCCGCCCCCATGGGCCCGCGCTGGACGAACTCCTCGTAGACCGTCTCGATGAAGTCGGCACGTTCACGCCCGAACCGCGCCAGCCCGCCATAGATGCCCTCGCCGCGCGCGGCGCGCTCCATCCGCCAGCGCAGCGACGGCTGCAGGTCGAGCGGAATCAGCGACGCCTCGTGCCCCCAATACTCGAACAGCTGCCGCCGCCGCCCATATGCGGCACCGTCCAGCAGCGCCGTATCGTAGGCGCCGAGTCGCGAGAAGCCCGGCAGGTAGTGCGACCGCACCAGCACGTTGACCGAATCGATCTGGATCAGGCCGACACGCTCGAACAACCGGCGGACGTGCCGCGCCGACGGCGCGGGGGGCCGCCGGTCGGCGAAGCCCTGTGCCGCCAGGGCGACCCGCCGCGCCTCGGCGGCCGAGATCGTCTCGGGCGCGATGCGGCGGGCCGTGTCGTATCCGCTGTCCATGGGCTCGGTCGGGAAGAGGCAGGGCGGACATCTTCGCCGGCTGCCGACTTCCCGCGCAACCCGGCTTCCGCCTCAGGCGAGCGCTGCCTCCGCGCCGGCCTTCGCACGGACCGGGATCTTCAGATAGTGGACGCCGTTCGCTTCCGCCTTCGGGAAATGACCGGCGCGGATGTTCACCTGGATCGAGGGCAGCAGCAGCGTCGGAGCCGAAAGCGTCGCGTCGCGCTTGGTCCGCATGGCGACGAACGCGTCCTCGTCCACGCCGTCGCGGACATGCACGTTGCCGGCGCGCTGTGCCGCCACTGTCGTCTCCCAGGCATAGGCGTCGCGGCCCGGCGCCTTGTAGTCGTGGCACATGAACAGCCGCGTCTCGGGCGGCAGGCTCAGCAGGCGCCGGATCGAACGGAAGAGCTGGTGCGCATCGCCGCCGGGAAAGTCGGCGCGCGCCGTCCCGTAGTCGGGCATGAAGAGCGTATCGCCGACGAAGACGGCATCGCCGATCCTGTAGCTGATGTCGGCCGGCGTATGCCCGGGCGTGTGCAGCACCTCGACCTCGAGCGCGCCGATGTTAAAGCGCTGACCCTCCTCGAACAGGGCATCGAAGTCGCTGGCCTCGGCCTCCCCTTCCGGCATGTTGAAGATCGGCCTGAAGATCCGCTGCACGTCGCGGATATGCGCGCCGATGCCGACACGCGCGCCCGTCCTGCCCTTTATATAGGGCGCGCCGGAGAGATGGTCGGCATGTGCGTGCGTCTCCAGCGCCCAGACGATCCGCCATCCCTCCGCGGCCGCCGCGCGAAGAATGGCCTCCACCGACCGTGTGTCGACCTCGCCCGCCTTGTGATCGTAGTCGAGCACCGGATCGATGACCGCCGCCTCCCGCGTTTCGGGGTCGGCGACGAGATAGCTCACCGTGTTGGTGGGCTCGTCGAAGAAGGCGCGGATCTCTGGACGGGACGCGGGACCGGACTGAACCGACATCGATCGTCTCCTGTGCTCGAAGCTTGACGATTACATTAGGCGAACCTAATTTAGTGAAATCTAATTTATAGGAAGGTGATGCGCAAGATCGCACACGATCTCTCGCCGGCCGAATTCGCTGCCAAAGCGTCGCAGGTGGCGGGCGTCCTGAAGGCGCTGGCCAACCCGCACCGCTTGGCCATCCTCTGCCATCTGGCCGAGGTGGGCGAGTCGACGGTCGGTGCGTTGACGGAGGCGATCGGGCTCAGCCAGTCCGCCCTCTCCCAGCATCTCGCCCGCATGCGCCAGGAGGACGTGGTCGCTTTCCGGCGCGAATCGCAGACCCTCTGGTATCGCATCGGCGACCCGCGCATCGCCGACCTCATGGCGGAACTCTATCGCCTCTACTGCACCCCCTCCTCCCGTCCCGCATCCGAAACGGAAGTATCGAAGCCATGCAGCCGGTGACACCCGCCCAGGCGAACGCCCTGATGCAGAAGGGCGCCTTGTTGATCGACGTCCGCGAGCCCGACGAACACGCCCGCGAGCACATTCCGGGCTCGCACCTCGCACCGCTATCGCGGATCGACTCTCAGTCGCTGCCGTCCGGCGCGCCGCTCGTCTTCCTCTGCCGCTCCGGAGCGCGCACCGCCGCCAGTGCCGGTCGCCTGGCGGCGGCGGCGGGTGGCGAGGCCTATCTCCTCGAGGGTGGCCTCGAGGCCTGGAAGCGCGCCGGCCTCCCCATTGAGGTCGACACGCGCCGGCCGCTCGAACTGATGCGGCAGGTGCAGATCGCGGCCGGATCGCTCGCGCTGACGGGAGCCATTCTCGGCTTCGCCGTGGATCCCCTTTTCCACCTCCTGTCCGGGTTCGTCGGGGCTGGCCTGATCTTTGCGGGGGTCACGGGGTGGTGCGGCATGGCACGCCTTCTGATGCTCGCCCCCTGGAACCGCTCCGCGGCTGCGTGAGACGTTATGGACCATCTTGCTGTGGACGCCCTGACCGGGGCGTCCGGGTCGCTCGTCGGCCTCGTACTCGGCCTGGTCGGCGGCGGCGGGTCGATCCTCGCGGTGCCGCTGCTCGTCTATGTCGTGGGGATCAAGTCCGCCCACGTCGCGATCGGGACGAGCGCCATCGCCGTCGCGGTCAGCGCCCTCGCCAACCTGCTGATGCACGCACGCGCCGGGAACGTGAAGTGGCGCTGCGCCCTGGTCTTCACCGTCGCCGGGGCGCTCGGTGCCGTCGGCGGCTCCATGATCGCCAAGATGATCGACGGACAGAAGCTGCTGGTCCTGTTCGGTGTCCTGATGCTCGTCGTCGGCATCATGATGCTGCGGCGCGGAGCGGGTGACGGCGATCCGGCCGTGACGCTCTGCCGCGAGAATGCGCGCAGGCTCCTGCCGCGCCTCACCGCCGGCGGCTTCGGCGTCGGCAGCCTGTCCGGCTTCTTCGGGATCGGCGGCGGGTTCCTGATCGTGCCGGGCCTGATGCTGTCGACGGGCATGCCCATCGGCTACGCGATCGGCTCGTCCCTGGTCAGCGTCACCGGCTTCGGTGCGACCACAGCGTCGAGCTACGCAGTCTCCGGGCTGGTCGACTGGCGGGTCGCGGCTCTGTTCGTGTCGGGCGGCATCCTGGGCGGTCTCGCCGGAACGACGCTCGGCCGCCGCCTCGCCCGGCAGAAGCGCACCCTCGGCTTCATCTTCGCCGGCGTCGTGATCATCGTGGGCGTCTACGTGGTGGCACGCGCGCTGCCGCCGCTGCTGGCCGCCTGACAAAGGCGGCCGCGGCAGCGGCGCCCCCGCCTCAGAGGACTTCGAGCATCTCCGCCACCAGCGGGTGCCGGACCACGTCCTGCTTCGCCAGGCGGACGACGTCGATGCCGGGCATCGCCTCCAGCCGGCCCGCGATGTCGCCGAGGCCGGACAGTTCCGGCAGCAGGTCGGACTGGTCCGGGTCCCCCGTGATCACCATGGTCGAGTGCCAGCCCAGCCGGGTCAGCAGCATCTTGATTTGGCCGTAGGTGCAGTTCTGCGCCTCGTCGATCACGATGAAGCAGTTGTTGAGCGTCCGGCCGCGCATATAGGCGATCGGCGCGATCTCGATCGACCCGTCGGCCATGAGGGTCTTGAGGCGCTTGCCGCCCAGCCTGTCGCCCAGCGCGTCGTAGAGCGGCCGCAGATAGGGGTGCAGCTTCTCCTCCATCGTGCCCGGCAGGTAGCCCAGGCTCTCGCCCGCCTCCACCGCCGGACGCGACAGGACGATGCGCGCGACCTGACCCGCCTCGAATGCCTCGACCGCGGCGGCGACCGCGAGATAGGTCTTGCCCGTTCCCGCCGGTCCGAGCGCCAGCGTCAGATGGCTGCGCGCCATCGCCTCCATCAGGCGTTTCTGGCCGATGCTCTGCGGCCGGACATGGCGCACGAAGCTCTGGTCACGCTGGGCGTCGATCGGGTTCCAGAGGCCCCCCTCGATCGGGGTCAGCTGGTTGCGGTGGTCGTCGAGACGCACGGCTGCGCCGGCACGGCTGGAACGCTTTGCCATCGGGACCTCTGTCGCTGAGGAAGGAACGGACAAAAAAACGGCGCCTTCCGCTGGGAAGACGCCGCCGTCGTCGGAGCCGGCCCCGGCTGCCCGCGCTGCGGACAGTCCCGTTGCCTCATCGGCAGAACCGGGGCCTGCCTGGCCCCGACCCGTCTGATCTCGGAAGGATGATGCGGATGCCACCGCTGCCCAGTCCCCCATAAGCTCCCGAGGAAAGCCTAGCGCAGCATGTGGGGATTGGCACCAGTTTTTGTGTGACGGTTCCTTGAACCTACCAGATGCGGCGCGCCTTCACGCGACCCTGTAGCGATCGATCACGCTCCGGTCGATCTCGATGCCGAGGCCCGGTCCGGTCGGGATCTTGACGATCCCACGATCATGGGCCAGCGGCGCACCCGCGAGGGCATCGCGGAAGGGGTTGAACGTCTGCTCGTATTCGAGGAGCGGCGGGATCGGCTTCAGGCAGGGCGGACAGTCGGGCAGCGACGCCAGGAAATGCAGCGTGGCGGCCATGCCGACGGCCGTTCCCCAAGCGTGCGGCACCAGTTCGACCCAGTGCGCCTGCGCCATCGCCGCGATCTTCTTGCATTCGGTCAGGCCGCCGGCGGCACAGACGTCCGGCTGGATCACGTCCATCGCCCGCCGCTCGATCAGATGGCGGAAGCTGTAGCGGGTGAACTCGTTCTCGCCGCCCGCAACCGCCATGTCGAGCGCGCGCGACACCTCGACATAGCCGTCGATGTCCTCCGGCGAGATCGGTTCCTCGAACCAGTGCACGCCCAGCTTCTCCAGTTCGCGGCCGATGTTGATCGCCTGCGGGACCGTGAAGCAATGGTTGGCGTCGACCATCAGCAGCACGTCGTCGCCGATCGCCTCGCGCACGGCGGCGACGCGCGCGATGTCGCGGCGCGGGTCGCCCAGACCGATCTTCATCTTGATCGCGCCGAAGCCGTCTGCGACGTAGCCCTGCGCCTCCTCCACCGCCTCCTCGACGATCCTGTCGAAGTCGCGGAAATAGAGACCGGTCGCATAGGCCTGGACCGTGTCGCGAAAGCAGCCGCCGAGCAGCTTGTGCACCGGCTTGCCGCAGTCCTTGCCGATGATGTCCCAGAGCGCGATGTCCACCCCGCTGATCGCCGAGATGGTCATGCCGGTGAGGCCGTAGTCCTTCACCTTGTTGTAGAGCGCCTCCCAGATCACCTCGACGTCGAACGGATCCCGGCCCACCACCGACGGCTTCAGAAGACTGTCGACGATCGTCTTGTTGACGGCGGCCGGACCGTAGCAGTCGCCCCAGCCCGTGATGCCGGCGTCGGTGCGGATCTCGACCAGACAGGCGCCCTTGGTCTTGTAGTACCAGCCGCGCGACGAGGTGAACGGTTCGTCCACGTCGACGGACAGCTGGTGCGTGACCACGTCGGTGATCTTCATCGCATCTCCTCCCCTGGCCGCGCCGCACTGCCGGCGGCTTCGGGCGCCGCGCGCGTCACACGGCCTTATGCCGCGCCGCGACGGTGTCCATGTCGTCGTCCGGACGGTCCATCGAGAAGACATTGTCGACGACCGTGTAGTCCATGTAGCCCATGCGGGCGATCGGCCGGTACTTCATCATGTCGACCCGCCCGTCGACGATGATGTCGTCGCTGATGTGAACGCCGACGACACGGCCGAACACGACGTTGTTCTCGACCTTCGGGCTGGTGCTCGGCAGGCGGACGCGTTGCATGAAGACGCATTCCAGGCTGACCGGCGCTTCCTTCACCCGCGGCACCTTCACGTGCACGCACGGCACCGGCGTCAGTCCGGTGAGCGCGAATTCGTCCACCTCGGGCCCGACATGCGCCGAACTCAGGTTCATCTGCTCGCGCAGGTCGTAGTTGCACAGGTTGACGACGAACTCGTTCGTCTTCTCGATGTTCGACAGCGTGTCCTTCACGCCGCCGGACGGCGGCGGCCCGTTCGGTGCGAAGACGATCGTCGGCGGGAACTCGGCCACGGCATTGAAGAAGCTGTACGGCGCGAGGTTGAGCACCCCGTCCAGACTGTGGCTGCTGACCCAGGCGATCGGCCGCGGCGCCACCAGCGCCTTCAGCGGATTGAACTTCAGGCCGTGCTTCTTCGGATCGTCGTAGAACATGCCCAACCTGTCCGCTGCGTTTGATTGTCCGCGAGTGTGCCCCACGGGCTACCGCAGCACAACGACATCGGTCTTATGAGCATGGCCCCGTGGCCCCGAACTGGCATGGCCGGGGTTGGTGGGCTACCGGGGCTCGCCTATTATCGGGCTATCAGATTGTCGGCGCCTCGGGCGCGCCGTCTCCGGTCATTAGGGAATGTGTCGCCATGGGACAGTTCGGTTTCGGACAGGCGGTGCGTCGCGTCGAGGACGTGCGGCTCGTCACGGGGCGTGGGCGCTACACCGACGACATGACGCTCGGGCGCCAGACCTATGCCTACATGCTGCGTTCGCCCTACGCGCATGCGCGCATCGCCAGTGTCGACGTGTCCGCCGCGAAGGCGGCACCGGGCGTACTCGGCGTCTATACCGTCGACGACCTGCAGGCCGACGGCATCGGCGGCATTCCCTGCCTGGTGCCCATCAAGAGCACCGACGGCAGCCGCATGTATGCGCCGCAGCGCCCGCTGCTGGCCAAGGGAGCGACCAAGCACGTCGGGGACGCGGTGGTGATGATCGTCGCGGAGACGCTGGACCAGGCGCGCGACGCGTCCGAACTGGTCGAGATCGACTACGAGATGCTCCCCGCCGTCGCCTCCACGGCAGGGGCGCTCGCCGCCGGCGCGCCCCAGGTCTGGCCCGAGGCGAAGGGTAATCTCTGCTTCGACTGGGAGATGGGCGATCGGGCGGCCGTCGACAGCGCCTTCGCTGCCGCCGCGCACGTCACCAAGGTGGATCTGGTCAACAACCGGATCGTCGTGAACTCGATGGAGCCGCGCAACGCGATCGGCGACTATGACCGCAACGACGACAAGATGGTGCTCTACACGTCGAGTCAGGGCGTGCACGGCCTGCAGCGCCAGCTGGCGAGCAACATCTTCAAGGTGCCAAACGCCAGGATCCGCGTCGTCACCCGCGACGTCGGCGGCGGCTTCGGCATGAAGATCTTCCTCTACCCCGAGCAGCCGCTGGTCATGTGGGCGGCGAAGAAGATCGGACGCCCGGTGAAGTGGACCGGCGACCGCGCCGAGGCCTTCACCAGCGACACCCAGGGCCGCGACCACGTCACCACGGCGGAACTGGCGCTGGACGCCGCCGGCAAGTTCCTCGCCATGCGCTTCTCGACGACCGCCGCACTCGGCGCCTACCTGTCGAATTTCGGGCCGTTCATCCCGACGATGGCGGGCGCCAAGCTCTACGCGGCCGTCTACACCACGCCGGCCGTGCTCTATCACGTCAAGGGCGTCTTCACGAACACCGTCCCCGTCGACGCCTACCGCGGCGCCGGGCGGCCCGAAGCGGCCTATGCCGTAGAGCGCCTCGTCGACGCGGCCGCGCGTGAGGTCGGCCTCTCGCCCGCCGAGATCCGCCGCCGGAACTTCATCCCGCCGGAGGCGATGCCCTACACCACCTGCCTCGGCTCCGAATACGACAGCGGCGACTTCCTGAAGAACATGGAGGACGCCCTCGCCCGCGGCGACTGGGACGGCTTCGAAGCACGCAAGGCGGACTCGGCCAAGCGCGGTAAGCTGCGCGGCATCGGCCTCGCGAACTACATCGAGGCCTGCGGCGGCGGTGCAGACGAAAACGCCACCATCACCTTCGACGAGAGCGGCCACGTCACCGTGCATGTCGGCAGCCAGTCGAACGGCCAGGGCCACGAGACGGCCTACAGCCAGATCGTCGCCGACCAGCTCGGCATCCCGATGGAGCAGATCACCGTCTTCCAGGGCGACAGCGACCGCTACGGTTTCGGCCGCGGCACCGGCGGGTCGCGCGCCCTGCCGGTCGGCGGATCGGCCGTTCTGAAGGCGACCGAGAAGGTCATCGCCGTCGGCAAGAAGATCGCTTCGCGGCAGCTGGAGGCGGCGGAGGCCGACATCGAGTTCGCCGACGGCAGGTTCACCATCGCCGGCACCGACCGCTCGGTCGAGATCACCGAGATCGCCAAATCGTCGTACATGCCGAACAAGGTCGACATCGCCGAGATCGATCCCGGCATCGACGAGACCGCCCGCTTCATGCCGGCGGAGGCGACCTATCCGAACGGCTGCCATCTGGTCGAGGTCGAAATCGACCCGGAGACGGGCATCGTCCTGATCGACCGCTATACCGTGGTCGACGATTTCGGCCGGGTCATGAACCCGATGATGCTGGCCGGACAGGTCCATGGCGGCATCGCCCAGGGCGTCGGCCAGGCCCTGCTGGAGGAGACGATCTACGACGAGGACGGCCAAATGGTGACTGGGTCCTTCATGGACTACTGCATGCCGCGCGCCGACAACCTGCCGCAGATCGACTTTTCTTATAACGAGGTGCCCTGCACCCGGAACCCGCTCGGCGTGAAGGGGGCGGGCGAAGCCGGTGCCATCGGCGCGCCGCCGGCGGTGATCAATGCCGTCGTCGATGCGCTGACGGACTACGGCGTGTCGCACATCGACATGCCGGCGACGCCGGCGCGTATCTGGTCGATCGTGAACGCGGGTCGGGCGCAGGCGGCGTGACCATCCGCACGACCGCGGACGAGCGGGCCCGGCTTCTCGACGCGGTCTGCGCCATGGCGCGACAGGCGGGCGAGGTGATCATGCCCTACTTCCGCGACCCGGAATTGGCGACGCGCCGCAAGGCGGACGCATCGCCGGTCACCGTCGCCGACGAAGAGGCCGAGGCCGTCATCCTCGCCGGCCTGACGGCGCTGACACCCGACATCCCCATCGTCGCCGAGGAGGAGGTCGCGGCGGGCCGCATCCCCGACGTCTCCGGCGGGCGCTTCTGGCTGGTCGATCCCCTCGACGGCACGAAGGAGTTCGTGGCGAAGCGCCCCGAGTTCACGGTCAACATCGCGCTCGTCGAGGACCGTCGCCCGGTGCTCGGGGCGGTTTACGTGCCGGCGGCAGACGAGTTGTACGGCGGCGGCATCGGGGTCGGCGCCTTCATGGAGGCGGCCGGCGAAGGCCGGCGGTCGATCCGCGCGCGACGCATCGACACGAATGCGGTCACCGTCGCCGTCAGCCGCACCTATGGCAGAGGCACGAAGCTGTCGACGTTCCTCTCGCACTACAAAGTCACCGGCCAGATCGAGGCGGGCAGTTCGATCAAGTTCTGCCTCATCGCGCGAGGCGAGGCCGACATCTATCCGCGCTGGGGCGGCTCTTCGGAATGGGATACGGCCGCCGGACACGCCGTCCTGACCGCCGCCGGCGGATCGGTCACCGACACCGACGATACGGCGGAACTGGACTATGCGAAGCCGCGCTTCAGCAATCCGGACTTCATCGCCTGGGGACGAAGGGACTGACCCGGCAGCTTCACCGAATGAGCGGCGGTCCTCGCTGACCGCGCAAAAAGAAAGGCCGGCGGGTTACCCCGCCGGCCTTCCTCATTTCGATGAATCGTCCGATTACTGAAGGACGATCTCGACGCGGCGGTTCTGCGGCTCGCGGACACCGTCGGCCGTCGGGACGAGCGGATCGCTCTCGCCCTTGGCGAAGACGGCGATGTCACGCTCGCTGATGCCGTTGCGGATGAGTTCCGCACGAACGGCCTGCGCGCGACGCTGCGACAGACGCTGGTTGTAGGCCGGCGAGCCGGAGCGGTCGGTATGACCCGTGACGTTCAGGCGAGTGACACGAGCCGACTGCGCGTTCTGCGCGGCCGTACGGACGATCCGCTGGGCTTCGCTGGTCAGGTTCGACCGGTCGAAGTCGAAGAACACCAGGTAGGAGCGGACGACCTGCTGCGGCGCAGGCGCGGGCGCGGGGGCCGGCGGCGGGGGCGGCGGGGGCGGCGGCGCAGCAGCGCGCGTCGGTGCCGGGGCGGGGGCGCCGAACGTGTAGCGGATACCCGCCAGGACGCTGTGATGCTCCAGATCGTCGTCGATCTGAACGTCGCGACCCGGGTTCTCCTGGGTCATCTTGAAGCCGTCGACGACGAAGTAGCGATAGTCGACGAACGCGGTCATGTTCGGCGTGATCGCATAACCGAGGCCGGCGATGCCCTGGTAGGCGAAGTTGGTGTTGCTGCCGAACGAGGTGTCGACATAGGCGGCACCGGCACCGGCACCGATATACGGCACCACTGGGAAGCCGAAGTCGAGATCGACGATCACGTTAGCCATGAGGCCGTACGTGTCGATGTTACGGTGGGCACGCTTGTTTGCGCTCTCCCAGGTGGAGTCACCGTCGGGATTGTTGCTGCGGAAATTGCCCTCGAGTTCGACGCGAGGCCAGCCGAAGTCGTAACCGAGCGACAGGGCGCCGAACCAGCCGGGGTTGTCGAACGTGACTTCGTTTCCGCCGGGAGGCGCGTTCAAATCGGCATCCATCGCCCAGTCGGCACCGAGACCGCCCTGAACGTAGAAGCCGGTGTTCTGCGCCGTCGTCGTCTGCGCCATTGCAGCGGCTGGCAGCATCACCGCCATCGCGCCGACCAGATAGCGTGTCTTGAACCTCATTGCCTTCAACCCCTTCGGTTGCGGGGCGATCCAGCCCCTCATCGAAACTATCAATTCTTAACCGCGGACCGTGTAGCATCCAATTTAGTCCCGCGGCATGTGCAGAGAACGCGGCAAATGGGAATGGGGTCTGCAACCGAATTGAATCGCCTCGAACCGTTGCTGTTTCGCAACAGCGATAGTGACGGATCTGCATGACACGGCCGGCCCGGCGCGAGAGCAGCGAGAGCCGGCCGCCGCCCAACCACCATATCAAGAACTGGCTGCACGATGCTGAATCCGTTCGATATGCCACATGTCGCGACGTTGTGCACGAAGCGACACGAATCGCTTGCGTCGGCGCTTGTCGCCGCCTGTCGTGGGTGGCAGAGTGCCTGCGCTTTCTCACGGAACGCGGGGTTGCGAAAGTGAAGAACTCGTCCTTCGGCATGGTGCGTTCGTTGGCCCTCGCCCTGGCGCTCGGGGGGACCGGGGCCGCTCCGGCGTATGCAGCGGTGTGCGCGTCTGCGAAGGATCGCACCGCCCTCGAGACGCGCATGCTGCAGACCGACCTGGTCGTCGCCGCCCTCAGCTGCAACGAACGGTCGCGATACAACGCCTTCGTGAACCGCTTCAAAGGGGAAATCGGCGACGGCGGCCAGGGGCTGAAAGCGTTCTTCCAGCGGATCTATGGCAAGGATTCGACTCGTCGGCTGAACGCCTTCGTGACGGAACTCGCAAACGAGGCGTCCCAGCGGACGATCGCTTACCAGGGCGACTATTGCGGCGATGCCGTGAAGCGGTTCGACGCGGTGCTGCAACTGCCGCCGCGCGAGCTTTCCACCTTCGCCGCCACACAGGATTTCGCAAAGCTCCACGGCTATGAGAGTTGCGAGCCGGCGCAGATGGCATCCACGAAAAAATAGCCTCGCCGCGGGAAGCGCGGGTCGTCGGAAAAGTGCGGCAAACGTGAAAAGGGCCGGGAGATCAGATCTCCCGGCCCTTTTCCGTGCCGCAGATGCGCCGCAGCGCCTACTGGATGACGATCTCGACCCGGCGGTTCTGCGCCTCGCGCACCCCGTCGCTGGTGGGAACGAGCAACTCGTTCTCACCCTTGGCGTAGATCGCGATGTCGTCGGCCTTCACGCCGTTGCGGATCAGTTCGTTGCGCACCGTCTCAGCCCGGCGGCGCGACAGCTTGGTGTTGTAGGCAGCCGAACCGGCGCGGTCGGTATGACCGGTCACGTCGATGCGCGTCACGTCGACGCTGGCCGCGCTCCGGGCTGCCGTCTCGACGATACGGCGGGCGTCCGGGGTGAGAGCCGTCTTGTCGAACTCGAAGAACACGAGATAGGAGCGCACCACCGGCTCGGGCGCGGGTGCCGGCGTGTCGCTGATCCGCGGCGGCGGCGGCGGCGGCGGCGCGGGGCGCACCATCTCGGGCTCGGCCGGCCGCGGCGCACCGAACATGTAGCGCACGCCGATCATGCCGGTGTGGTTCTCGTTCTCCACCTCCACGTCGAGACCACCGTCCGTGGTGCCCTTCATGTCTTCGGTGGCGAAGTAGCGGTAGTCGGCGAAAGCCTTCAGTTCGGGGGTCACGTCGTATGCGACGCCGAGGATCCCCTGGTAGGCGAACACCGTCTTGCTGTCGACGTCCTTCACTTTGGTCCGGGCGGCACCCACGCCGACGCCGGCGTAGGGCGTGATCGGCGTACCCGTGTTGAAGTCGTAGAGCGCGTTCACCATCGCGCTCCAGTTCGTCATCGTGCCCTTGTCGCAGCCGGCCACAGGGCAGTCGTCGCCCTTGTTCTCGCGGTAGCCGCCTTCGAGCTCGAGACGGGGGCCGCCGAAGGCGTATCCCGCGGTCACGGTGGCGCCCCAGCCGGAGCCGTACTCGATCTTGCCGTCGACATCACCTTTGACGTCGGCATCGGGCTTGAAGTTGTAGGCGCCGCCGGCACCGACGTAGAAGCCGCTGTTCTCGGCCTGCTGCGCGAGTGCCGCCGCAGCGGGCAGCACGACCACCGCTGCCCCGAGAAGAAGGCCTGCCTTTCGGATCATCGAGCGCGATTCCTAAAATTGAGCGGGGAAACTGGCGGAGGCCCCATTTCATTCAAGGTCGCGTCGCCGTGCCAGTCGCGCACGCCCCCCGGCGACGATCACACGATACGCGGCGACCATTGGGCACGCACCCCTAAAATCGTCGATGTCGGCGGCGGGGATACCCTTTGTGGCCCAACCGACACAGGTGTGCCGATTGTGCTGCGGCGCGGTGGATGCCGGCCGCGGACGTGTCGTAGGCCTGACACCGACAGACAGCGGGAAACAGTCATCGTGCCCTTCGAAGAATCGGCGATCCTCGGGTTCGACGCCAGCCGCGCGGAAGCCGCGCAGGTGAACGCCGCGCTGCAGGCTATCGCTGCCGCAGACAGCCCCCGACGGCGCCGCCGGGAGGGGCATCTTGTCCGCCTGCCGCAGCCGAAGGGTGCCCCGGTGGAAATCGGCGTCGTCTCGCGCCAGCGGGCGACCCTCCTCATACTGCGCGAAGCCGGAAGGTTTCCGCTCGTCCAGGAGCGACGGATGTCGGCGCCCGCCGGCAGCGCGGATCTGGACTGGCCCTTCATGCTCGCCGGCCTGAAGGTCACGCATGCGATCGACGACCTGCCCGCAGCGATGACCGACGGCGTGCCGTTCGCCACGACGCGCACCGAAACAGCCTTTACCTACGAAGGCGTGGCCATGGTCTGCGTCACGCACCCGCTGGTGGACGGTCGCCGCCGCATCGAACTGATGGCCGACGTCGCGCATGCCGACATGCTGCTGCGCTTCGGCCTCCGCCTCCATGAGGCGGTCGGCCTCCCGATCGCATGGCCGACCGACGAGACGGCCGTCTCCTCGCCCATCGATCTCGACGAGGCAGAGACTTCCGCCGACGCCTTCCGTGCGATGGCACTCTCCTGCCTGCACCAGATCGTCGCCAATCGTGCGGGCGTGGTGGAGGGCGCGGCAGAGGGCGTGCACCAGATGCGAGTCGGCGTGCGCCGCCTGCGGGCACTGCTCAGCCTCTTCGCGCCCGTCTTCGAGCCGATCGCGCACGCGGAAAAGAAGGAGTCGCTGTCCGACTTCCAGAGGCTGCTCGGCCCCATGCGCGAATGGGACGTGTTCATCGCCGAACTGCTGGAACCTCTCGCTCAGCAGGTACCCGAGGCGGACGCCCTCGATCACGCCCGCGATGCGGCACTCGCCGAGCGGGAGGTCGCGCATGCGGCGGCGGCGGCGGCGGTTCAGGCGCCCTCATTCGCTGCCCTCATCCTCGACACGGCCGCATGGATCCTCGCACCCGGCTCCTACCTACCTGAGGCCGAAGAGCCGATCGGCCCGTTCGCCGCGCGGATCCTCTCGAAGCAGCACCGCAAGCTCAAACGGCGCGGTCGCGAGCACGCCGAAGCGGCGCCGGAGGTGCTGCACAACGTCCGCATCCAGGCGAAGAAGCTCCGCTACGCCATCGAATTCTTCGGCAGTCTGCACCCGCGCAAGAAGCAGAAGCGCTTCCTGAAGCGGGTGAAGGCGGTACAGGATGCCCTGGGCGTGGTGAACGATGCCGCCGTCGCTGCCGACCATGTCGCGGTCCTCACGCATCGCCTGCGCGAGGCGAACGTCGATCCGGCGCTGGTCGGCGAGGCCGCCGGCCTGATCCGGGGCTGGCAGCTGGCGAAGACCGGAAGCGAGCGCACGCGTTTCGCGGGCGTCTGGAAGGATTATGCCGGCCTGTCGCGCTTCTGGACCTGATCCGGGTCGGCAAGGTCCGCGACGCGTGCGAGATCCTTCGGGCGAACGAACGCCGTGAGACGCGCCGCGCCGGTGCCGAGATCGGCCCAGGCGCCCTCGCTGCACTCGAACACCGCCAGCGCCGCCGTCGGAAATTTCCGGCGCAGGCGGGCGAGCGCGTCGGCGTCCGAATCCCCACGCGCCAGTCGGCAGGCCAGATCCTCCATCCCCGGATTGTGCCCGATCAGCATCGCCGTTCCGGCCGTCTCCGGAAGGTCGCGCAGCACCTTCAGCAACCGGACCCACGGGGCCTCGTAAATACTCCGCGGATAGTGCGCCTCCGGCGGCCCGTCCAGGAAAGGCGCCACGATGTCCCATGTCTGCCGGGTGCGCAGCGCGGGCGAGCACAGCACCACGTCCGGGCGCAGGCCTGCGTCCGCAAGCCAGGCGGCGACCAGCGGCGCCGCCTGCCGCCCGCGCGGCGCCAGCGGCCGGTCGAAATCCGGCAGGCTCGCATCCTCCCAACTCGACTTGGCGTGACGCAGAAGGCAGAGTCTGCGGGGGCCCTCAGCCATGGCCGGTCGCGTAGACGGTAGACCCGCCGACCATGACGCGCGCGAGCCGGGGCACCACGCCGCCGTCGCGGACGACCAGGATGTCGGCCCGCGCGCCCGGCCTGATCTCGCCCCGGTCGTGCAGCCCGACCGCAGCGGCCGGCGCCGCCGAAACGAGCCGCCATGCGTCCGCGAAGCTCACCTTGCCGGTCGTCGCGAGCTTGAACGGCGCATTGAACAGCGACGGGTAGTGATAGTCAGAGGCGAGGATGCCGCAGAGCCCCTCGGCGACATAGTCCGCGGCCCCGCCATTGCCGAGATGGCTGCCGCCGCGGACGACGTTGGGAGCGCCCATCACGACGAACTCCCCGGCGCCCGCGGCATCCACCGCGGCGCCGCGGTCCATGGGGAACTCGCAGACTATCGCCCCGAGGGCGCGATTGTGCCGCCGCTGGGCGACGGAGGTCTCGTCGTGCGCCGCGATCGGCACCCCCGCCCCGCGCGCAACGCCCGTCAGCGTCTCGATCGCCGCCGGCACCTCGTGCCGCCGCTCCATCGCTGCGAGGCAGAGCTCCCGGAACCGCTCGCCGGAGACGCAGGCCCGGTCGGTGTACTTCGCCAGCGCATCAGGCCGGTCGAGCCGCGACGCGATCGCCGGCGTGTGATCGTTGAGCGCCAGCAGGTGGATGCGGCCCGCCCTCATCCCCTCGGCGACCTCGTCGACCGCATCGAGGTTGTCGGCCTCGTAGCGCAGGTGCACGCGGTGATCGACCAGAACGGTCGGCGCCAGCCGCGCGAAGCCGTCGAACAGCTCGCGCATGGTCGCGACGCTGCGCAGCCCCGGCTCCCACGAGCAGGTGATGCCGTGGAACGCCGTGGTGATGCCGGCGGCCGCGAGCTGCGCATCGGTGTCGAGCAGCGCGATGTCGATCGGCACCCGGACGCCGGGCCGTGGCATGACCTGACGCTCGAAGGCGTCGCCGTGGAAGTCGACGATGCCCGGGAGGACCAGGGCGCCGCCGACGTCGATCTCGAAGGCAGCGCCGTCACCCAAACCGCCGACCCCGGCGATCTGACCGTCCTCCACTTCGACGCTCGTTTCCTCCAGGCCGCCGCCTGCGACGAGCACGCGCCCGCCGACGAGTCTCTGCCGCATCCGATGCTCCCTCCTGTCCGTCCGGCTCAAGGCTCGAAGACGAGTTGCATGCGATCGCCCGCGAAGCGGCAGATGCCGTATTCGACCGGGCTTCCGTCGGTATCCGTGTTAATCGATTCCGTCTGAAGCAGCGGCCGGGTGGCCGGCTGCTGCAGGATATGGGCCTCGTCCTGACTCGGCATCCGCGCCGTCACCCGCGTCACCCGGCGGACATAGTCGGCGACGCCCAGCCGCGCCAGCGAGGCGGTGATCGACTGGGTCGCACGGTAGGAATCGATCATCGCCGGAAAGCGTTCGGCGCAGAAATAATGCAGCCCGATATTGACCGGCCGGCCGTCCACCTCGCCGACCCGCTCGATCAACGTCACCGGCCGGCCCGGCTTGAGGTCGAGCGCGGCAGCGACCGGTGCGGGTGCCGGCATCGTCGCGGCGCGCAGCAGGCGTCCGCCGGGTGCGCCACCGACGCGCGCGACATTCTCGCTGAATCGCGTCCGCCGTCCGACGGCATAGTCGATGACGTTCTCCTGGACGAAGGTGCCGCGGCCCTGTTCCACGCGGACGAGGGCGCGCGCCGCCAGTTCGGCGACCGCCCGGCGCAGCGTGTGCCGGTTCACGCCGAACCGCGCAGCGAGATCCGCCTCGGTCGGCAGGCGCGCCCCGGGCGCATGGTCGCCGCGCGCGATCTCTTCCTCCAGGGTGCGGGCGATCTGCCGCCAGAGCGCGAAGCCGCCGCCACGCTCGAGGCCGCGCCCGGCCTCGTCGGCACCGTCCGCCGCCACATCGGCGAGAGCGCCGGCTTCCGTCACGAACATGTCACCGAACTCCGCTTTACATCCCCGCTGTCCCTGCCCTAGTTTCTAGCTCACCAGACATTCAGATGTCTAGACGAATTTGAGGTGCGAGATGCTGGACATGGCAGCGGGGACGTTCCCGGCGGAGGCACCGCCCGGACGGGCCGACTGGATCGGAGTCCTCGCCAAGGCGCTGCCGGCCGAGGTCGAAACGGCCTTCGCCGGGATCGATGCCCCGCCCGCCTACGCCTTCCTGCGCCGCCCCGAGATCGGCATGGTCATGGTGCGCGGGCGCGCCGGCGGCACCGGGGAGCGCTTCAATCTCGGAGAGATGACCGTGACCCGCTGCGCCGTGCAGGTCGCAGACGGCGGCATCGGCTACGGCTACGTCGCTGGCCGCGACAAGCGCCATGCCGAACTCGCGGCGGTGCTCGACGCCATGCTGCAGGACGAGACCCGGCGGGACGCCCTCATTGCCTCGGTGATCGAGCCGCTCCGGACCGCCCAGGGCGACCGGCGCCGCACCGCATCGACCAAGGCCGCGGCGACGCGCGTCGACTTCTTCACCATGGTCCGCGGCGAGGATTGATCCATGGGTCCCACCGCCTCCCCCCTCGCTGCTCCGGCGATGGCCCCGGGGTTCGCGAACCCGGTCTTCGACAGCCAGGACATGTTCCGCCGCCTGCTGGAGGCGATGAGCTATCCCGGCCGGATCGTCGGCGCCGGCACGCTCGCGGCCGCGCCCGCACCGCTGTCGCGAGCCGCGGCCGCCGCGTTCCTGGCACTCGCCGACTACGAGACGCCCGTCTGGCTCGACGCCACGGGGCGTCCGGCCCGCGACTGGCTGCGCTTCCACTGCGGCTGCCCCGTCGTCGCCGATCCGGCCGCGGCCCGCTTCGCACTGGTCGCCGACCCGACAGCGATGCTGCCGCTGTCCGCCTTCGACCCTGGCACCGACGAGTATCCCGATCGCTCGACCACCTTGGTGATCGAGGTCGCCGGTCTGGAGTCTACTGGCGGCGTGCGTCTCGTCGGTCCCGGCATCCTGGGCGAAGCACACCTCGCGGTGGACGGTTTGCCGGCGCGGATCTGGGATCAGTGGCGCGAGAACCGCGTCCTGTTTCCGGGCGGGGTCGATTTGATCCTCACCTGCGGTGACCGGCTCGCCGCACTGCCCCGCACCGTGAAGGTGGAGATCTGACATGTATGTCGCGGTAAAGGGCGGCGAGCGCGCCATCCTGAACAGCCACAGCCTGCTGGAGGAGACCCGGCGGGGCGACACCGCCCATCCCGAACTCACTCTGGCGCAGATCCGCGAACAGCTCGGCCTCGCGGTCGACCGGGTGATGACGGAAGGCTCGCTCTACGATCCCGATCTCGCCGCCCTGGCGCTGAAGCAGGCCTGCGGCGACGTGATCGAGGCGGTGTTCCTGCTCCGCGCCTACCGCACGACCCTGCCCCGCTTCGGCGCCTCCGAGCCGGTCGACACCGGCCACATGGCGATCCGCCGGCGGATCTCGGCGACGTTCAAGGATCTTCCTGGCGGACAGGTGCTGGGACCGACCTTCGACTACACCCACCGCCTGCTCGACTTCGGCCTGGCCGGCACCGCCGATCGGGCCGCCGCGCCGACCGCACCGACGCCCATCGACGACGCGATGCCCCGCGTGACCGATATCCTCGACAGCCAGAGCCTGATCGAATCCGAACGTCCCGAACCCGACGAGCGGGACGTGCCGGACATCACCCGCGACCCACTGCGCTTCCCGGCGCCGCGCGGCGCGCGGCTGCAGAACCTGGCGCGTGGCGACGAGGGCTTCCTGCTCAGCCTCGGCTACTCGACCCAGCGCGGCTATGGCCGCAACCATCCCTTCGTCGGCGAGGTTCGCCTGGGCGAGGTGGCGGTCGAGTTCGTGCCGGAGGAACTGGGCTTCGCCATCGAGATCGGCGAGATCACCGTGACCGAGTGCCAGATGGTCAATCACTTCAAGGGCTCGAAGACCCAGCCGCCGCAGTTCACCCGCGGCTACGGCCTGACCTTCGGCCACTGCGAGCGCAAGGCGATGGCGATGGCCCTGGTCGACCGCGCGCTGCGCGCCGCCGAACTCGACGAGGAACCGACGGCGCCGGCGCAGGACCAGGAGTTCGTCATGTCCCACAGCGACAATGTCGAGGCCTCAGGCTTCGTCCAGCATCTGAAGCTGCCCCACTATGTCGATTTCCAGGGCGAGCTGGAGATGATCCGCGGCATGCGCCGGGAAATCGCCGAACGCGAGAACAGCGCGAAGGAGGCAGCGGAATGAGCGCCGCGACCACATCATCCGCGCCCGCGGCCACGACCGATCCCGGCTACAACTTCGCCTATCTGGACGAGCAGACGAAGCGGATGATCCGCCGCTGCATCCTGAAGGCGGTCGCCATCCCCGGCTACCAAGTACCGTTCGCCAGCCGCGAGATGCCCCTGCCCTACGGCTGGGGGACCGGCGGCATCCAGGTGACGGCGAGCGTCATCGGTCCCGACGACGTCCTGAAGGTCATCGACCAGGGCGCCGACGACACCACCAACGCCGTCAGCATCCGCCGCTTCTTCGCCCGCACCGCCGGCGTCGCCACCACGGAGGCGACGGACGAGGCGACGGTCATCCAGACCCGCCACCGCATCCCGGAGAAGCCGCTGCGCGAGGGGCAGATCCTGGTCTACCAGGTGCCGATCCCGGAGCCGCTGCGCTGGCTGGAGCCGCGCGAGGCCGAGACTCGCAAGATGCACGCGCTGCAGGAATATGGCGCCATGCACGTCCGCCTCTACGAGGACATCGCCAAGCACGGCCGCATCGCGACCTCCTACGACTATCCGGTCAAGGTGAACGGCCGCTACGTGACCGCACCGTCGCCGATCCCGAAGTTCGACAATCCGAAGATGCACATGAACCCGGCGATCCAGCTGTTCGGCGCCGGCCGCGAGAAGCGCATCTACGCCATCCCGCCCTACACGACGGTGACCAGCCTCGACTTCGAGGACCATCCCTTCACCGTGCAGAAATGGGACGAGGCCTGCACGCTGTGCGGCGCCACCGACACCTATCTCGACGAGGTCGTCGTCGACGACAGGGGCGGGCGGATGTTCGTCTGCTCCGACAGCCACCATTGCGGCGAACGGCAGGCCGCGCAGCAGACGGAAACGGCAGCACCCTGGAAGGGAGCGGCGGAATGAGCGGCATGGACGCGCGCGAACTGCCGCTGCTGCGGGTGCGCGAGGTGGCGCGCTACCACGGCGCCAACCTCGGCTGCCGCAACGTATCCTTCGACCTCTGGCCCGGCGAGGTGATCGCGGTCGTCGGCGAATCCGGCTCCGGCAAGACCACCCTGCTGAACTGCCTGTCCGCCCAGCTCGAGCCGACGGCCGGCACGGTGCGCTACAACAGCCGCACCGACGGGCTGCAGGACATCTACCGCATGTCGGAGGCATCGCGCCGCATGCTGATGCGCACCGACTGGGGCTTCGTCCATCAGGACGCGCGCCAGGGGCTGCGCATGCGCGTCTCCGCCGGCGCCAATGTCGGCGAACGGCTGATGGCGCTCGGCGCCCGGCACTATGGCGACATCCGCGGCGAGGCGACCGACTGGCTCGGGAAGGTCGAGATCGACGTGGGCCGCATCGACGACATGCCGCGCACCTTCTCCGGCGGCATGCTCCAGCGCCTGCAGATCGCCCGCAACCTCGTTACCAAGCCGCGCCTGATCTTCATGGACGAGCCGACCGGCGGTCTCGACGTCTCGGTCCAGGCGCGCCTGCTCGACCTGCTGCGCGAACTGATCGCCGACTTCGGCCTGTCGGCGATCATCGTGACGCACGACCTCGCGGTGGCGCGGATGCTCTCGCACCGGATGCTCGTCATGCATCGCGGCGAGGTCGTCGAGACCGGCCTGACCGACCAGGTCCTCGACGATCCGCATCACGCCTACACCCAGCTCCTCGTCTCCTCGGTGCTTCAGCCATGACTCTGCCCCCTTCCCTCATCGTCCGGGAACTGAGCAAGACCTTCACGCTGCACATCCAGGGCACGACCCTGCCCGTGCTGCGCGACATCGACCTCACCATCGCGCCGGGCGAGGCCGTGGTGCTCAGCGGGCCGTCCGGTGCCGGCAAGAGCAGCTTCATGCGCTGCGTCTACGCCAATTACCGGCCGCAGACGGGCAGCGTGCTGGTGCGGCACGACGGGCAGCTGGTCGACATGCTGACGGCGGAGCCACGCGAGGTGCTGGAGGTCCGCCGCCGCACCATGGGCTTCGTCAGCCAGTTCCTGCGCGTCATCCCGCGCGTGCCCACCATCGACGTGGTCGCCGAGCCGGTGCGCGCCGTCGGCGTCGGCCGCGAGAAGGCGCGCGAGCGCGCCGGCGAACTGCTGGCGCGGCTGCGCATCCCGGAGCGGCTCTGGAACCTGCCGCCCGCCACCTTCTCCGGCGGCGAACAGCAGCGCGTGAACATCGCCCGCGGCTTCGCCCATCCCTGTCCCGTGCTGCTGCTGGACGAGCCCACCGCGTCGCTCGACGCACGGAACCGCGACACCGTGGTCGACATGATCCGCGAGGTGCGCGAGGCGGGGACGGCGATCCTCGGCATCTTCCACGACGAGGCCGTCCGTGAGGACGTCGCGACGCGCACCTTCGAGATGACTCCCGTGGAGACGAGCAGGGCGGCATGAGCGGGACGAGGATCGATACCGTCGCAGCGCTGGAAGCGCTCTACGGCGAGCCCGACGAGCGCTCGCTCGTGAAGGAGGTCGACCGTCTTACGGCACCCTACCGCGCCTTCGTCGAGACGGCACCCTTCTTCGCCCTCGCGTCCGTCGGCCCCGGCGGCCTCGACTGTTCGCCGCGCGGCGACGCGCCCGGCTTCGTGCGCGTGGTCGACGATCGCACCCTGGTCGTGCCCGACCGGCGCGGCAACAACCGCATCGACAGCCTGCGGAACATCGTCGCCGACCCGCGCGTCGGGCTGCTGTTCCTGATCCCCGGCGTCGGCGAGACGCTGCGCATCAACGGTACCGCCGAACTCGACGCCGATCCGGCGCTGGCGGAGAGCTTCGCCGTGGACGGCAAGCTGCCGCGGCTCTGCATCCGCATCACCATCGACACCGTCTACTTCCAGTGCTCGCGCGCCCTGGTCCGCTCGTCGCTCTGGGACTCCGCCGCCCGAGTCGAGCGCGCGGCCGTTCCGACCGCCGGCGCGATGCTGAAGGCCTGCCGCGACAGTTTCGACGCCGACGCCTACGACGCGGCGTTGCCGGAGCGGGTCGAGGCGTCGCTGTACTGACCGGGGTCAGGCGCTCGAGCCGCCGGCGACGCCGTCCATGAACTTGGCGAGCCGCACGTCGAGCGCCGTCAGGCCCTGGGCGTCGTGCGTCGAGAGGGTCACCTCGACCCGGCTGTAGACGTTGAACCATTCCGGATGATGGTCCATCCGCTCGGCCATCATCGCCACGCGGCTCATGAAGCCGAACGCCTCGTTGAAGTCGGCGAACTTGAAGGTCTTGGCGATCGCGTCGCGATCCTCGACCGGGTGCCAGCCGGAAAGCCCCGCCAGCGCATGCGCCCGGTCGCTGCCTTCGAGGCGCTTCGGCCTGCTCTTGTCCGCCATCGGGAACTCCCTATTTCTGCGGTCCACGCTCTGCAGGAATATGGGCCGGCCATGTCGAAACCGAACCCCCGCGGCCCCTTCGGCTCCGCCCCGTCCATCGAGGAGATGGAGGAGATGGCCGAGCGCGCGTTCGAGACCATCCCGCCGGAACTCAGCCGCCACGTGCGCGGCGTCGTCATCCATGTGGAGGAGTTTCCCGACGCGGAGACCGAGCGCGAGATGGAGCTGGAATCGCCCTTCGACCTGCTCGGGCTGTATCGCGGTGTCTCGCTCGCCGAGAAGAGCGTCCTGGCGCCGACCACCGACCTCGACATGATCTACCTCTATCGCCGGCCGATCCTCGACTATTGGTGCGACACCGGCGAGGACCTGGAACATGTCGTCCGGCACGTGCTGATTCACGAGATCGGCCATCATTTCGGCCTGTCCGACGAGGACATGGACGCGATCGAGGCCGGCGAGAGCCGCAACTGACGGTCGCGCGCCCGGTCCTGCCCCTGGGCGGCGCCGTCCCCGTCTTTCCGTGAAATCGATTCGGTGGAAGACTGTGCCCGTCGAGGCGCAGGTCTCGCCTGCACCTCGCCGCAGCCGGCACCAAGCCGGCACGGACAAGACTGCAGGAGGACGCCATGGATTTCGGGCTTTTCACCATGCCCTCGCACCCGCCGGAGCGGTCGTTGCGCGACGGGCACGAATGGGACCTCCAGGTCCTGCGCTGGGCCGACGAGATGGGCTTCACCGAGGCCTGGATCGGCGAGCATCACACCGCCCCCTGGGAACCGCATCCCTCCCCCGACCTGCTCGTCGCCCAGGCGCTGATGCAGACCAAGAACATCCGTCTCGGACCGGGCGGCTTCCTGCTGCCCTACCACCACCCGGCCGAACTGGCCAACCGCGTCGCCATGCTCGACCACATCTCCGGCGGCCGGCTGAATTTCGGCGTGGCGGCCAGCGGTCTGCCGAGCGACTGGGCGATGTTCCAGGTCGACGGCATGTCCGGCCAGAACCGCGACATGACCCGCGAGGCGCTGGAGATCATCCTGCGCATGTGGGGGCCCGAGGAGACTTTCGAGCATCGCGGCAAATACTGGTCGGTCGACAAGCCTGGCACGATGTTCGGCTTCCTCAAGCCGCACATAAAGCCGCTGCAGCAGCCGCACCCGCCGATCGGCGTCGCCGGCCTCAGCAAGAACTCCGACACGCTGAAGCTCGCCGGCGAGCGCGGCTTCATCCCGATGAGCCTCAACCTGAACCCCGCCTACGTCTCCAGCCACTGGGATTCGGTCGAGGAGGGTGCGCGGCGCACCGGCCGCACGCCGCAGCGCAGCGAGTGGCGGCTGGTCCGCGAAATCTTCGTCGCCGAGACCGACGAGGAGGCGTGGCGCCTCTCGGTCGGCGGCATGATGGGCCGGATGATGGGCGAGTATTTCCTGCCGCTGCTCGAGAATTTCGGCTTCAAGGAGTATCTGAAGCACGCCCCCGACGTGCCCGACAGCGACGTCACGGTCGAATACTGCGCCCGGCACAACTGGCTCGTGGGCTCCCCCGCGACGGTCGCCGAGAAGCTGGAGAAGGTCTACGACGAGGTCGGCGGCTTCGGCAGCCTGCTCGTCTTCGGCTTCGACTATGCCGAGAATCCCGAAGCCTGGCGGACCTCCATGGGCCTGATCCAGAGCGAGGTCGTGCCACGGGTGAAACACCTGATGCCGAAGGTCGCCGCGGCGGCCGCGGCGGAATGATGGCGGCATCACCGTAGGGGCGGGGCTTGCCCTGCCCCGATCGAGATCATCAGCATCACGGTCGTGTCGCGAGGCCGGGCAAGCCCGGCCCCTACGCGCCGTCGGCAGCAGGAGAAAACATGAAAAACAAACTCTGCGAGCAGTTCGGCATCGACTTTCCGCTCTTCGCCTTCAGCCACTGCCGCGACGTCGTGGCGGAGGTGACCAATGCCGGCGGCGTCGGCGTCCTCGGTGCCGTCGGCCACACGCCGGAGAGCCTGGAGATCGAGCTCTCCTGGATCGACGAGAAGGTGAAGGGCCGGCCCTACGGCATCGACCTGCTGATCCCGAACAAGCTGGAGGCGAAGGAAGGCGGCCTCACCGCCGCCGACATCGAGGCGCGCGTGCCGCCCGAGCATCGGCGCTATGTCGAGGACCTGCTCGCCGAGCACGGCATCGACACCAGCGACCTGTGGGCCGACAAGGTCGGCGCCGACTATGGCGACAACCTGCGCGAGGCCGGCGCCTCGAAGCTGCTCGACGTCGCCTTCGACCACCCGATCGCACTGGTGGTGAATGCGCTCGGCGTGCCGCCCGCCTCGATGATCGAGCGCGCCCGAGCGCGCGGCATTCCGGTCGGCGCCCTCACCGGCGCGCGCGAGCACGCCCTGCGCCACGCCGAGGCCGGCGTCGACATCCTGATCGTCTCGGGCACCGAGGCCGGCGGCCATTGCGGCGAGGTCTCGACCATGGTGCTGGTGCCGGAGGTGCTGCGCGCGCTGGAGCCGTGGGGCGACCGCGTCAAGGTCCTCGCCGCCGGCGGCATCGTCACCGGCCGCCAGATGGCGGCCTGCATGGCGATGGGAGCCGCGGGCGTCTGGACCGGCTCGGTCTGGCTGACCACCGCCGAGGCGGAGACGATCCCGACGGTGAAGGAGAAGATGCTGGCCGCGACGTCGCGCGACACCGTCCGTTCGCGCGGCCGTACCGGCAAATATACGCGCCAGCTCCGCTCCGCCTGGACCGACGCTTGGCACGCGCCAGACGCGCCCAGTCCGCTGCACATGCCCTTCCAGGGCCTGCTCAGCCGCCCCGCCATGGCCAAGATCGACAAGCTGGCCGAAGGCGGCCATGCCGGCGCGAAGCAGCTCGCCACCTACTATGTCGGCCAGGGCGTCGGCCTGATGGAGACGCCGCAGACGACGCGACAGGTGGTCGCTTCCTTCATGGAGGACTATGCCGAGGCGGTCGAGCGGCTGACGGCGACCCTCGCGGAATAGGCTCAGGCGGGCGCGGCGCGGGCCGGCTCGTGTTCGTGAGCATGCTCATGGGCATGATCATGCGCATCGGTGCACCGGCCGCGCTCGAGCTGGATCGTCGCATGCTCGATCCCGTAGCGCTCGGCCACTTCGCGCTGCAGCCGGTGCAGCACGGCGTCGTGGTCGGCGTCCTCGGCGATGGTCGCGTGCATCGTCAGCAGCGGCCGCTCGGGCGTCAGCGACCAGGCGTGCACGTGATGCACGTCGAGCACCCCCGGCACGGCCTTCGTCAGGGCCTCGCGCAGCGCGGGGACGTCCAGACCCTCCGGCGCGCTCTCCATCAGCACGTTCCACGACTGCCGCACCAGCACCCAGGCGCTGCGCAGGATCAGCAGCGCGACGAGCACGGAGAGGATCGGGTCGATCGGCATCCAGCCGGTCCACATGATGACACCGGCCGCAACGATGGCCGCGATCGACCCCAGCAGGTCGCCCATCACGTGCAGCACCGCGCCGCGGATGTTCAGGTTCTCGCGGCTGCCGCCGTGCAGGATGGCGAAGGCGGCGAGGTTCACCAGGAGGCCGAGGACGGCGATGACCAGCATCGTCCCGCCCAGCACCTCGACCGGCGCGAACAGCCGGCGCACGGCCTCGACGGCGATCCATGCCGCGATGGCGAGGAGGGTCCCGCCATTGATCAGCGCCGCCAGGATCTGAAACCGATGGTGGCCGTAGGATCGCTCCGGCGTCGCGCGCCGCCGGCCGATGCGGAAGGCATACCAGGCGAGACCCAGCGCCGCCGTGTCGGCCAGCATGTGCCCGGCGTCGGCGAGCAGCGCCAGCGAGCCCGACAGGATCCCGCCCACGGCCTCGGCGACCATGAACCCACCCGTCAGCACCAGCGCGAGCAGCACCCGCCGTTCGTCGCCTGCGTGCACGTGCTGGTGGTGGTGATGTCCGTGACCGGCGCCCATGAGCACACCCGCGAAGCGTTCGAACTTCCCTCTAGCTCGCCCCTCTACCGCCTATAGGGTCAATGGCCCCGATGCCGCAGGCGTTCCGGTCGCCTATTCGCGCTCGATCCAGGCGATCCGCAGCGTGTTCGTCGCGCCCGGGGTGCCGAAGGGAACGCCGGCGGTGATCACCACCTTGTCGCCCGGCCCGGCATACTCCTCGCGGTGCGCGATCGCCCGCGCCTTCTGCACCATGCTGGCGAAGCTGGTGACGTCGCTGGTGTGGACGCTGTGCACGCCCCAGACCAGCGCCAGCCGCCGCGCCGTGCGCATGTCGGAGGTCAGGCCGAGGATCGGCACGTCCGGCCGCTCGCGCGCCGCACGCTGCGTCGTGGCGCCCGAGGTCGTGTAGGTGACGATGGCCGAGGCTCCGACGGTATGCGCCACCTGGCGCGCGGCCGCGGAAATCGCATCGGCGGCGTTCGCCTGCGGCTGCCAGTGCTCCGCATCCATGATGCCGCGATAGTGCGGGTCGCTCTCGGTCCGGCGGATGATCCGGTTCATGATGCCGACCGCCTCGCGCGGATACTGGCCGGCGGCCGTCTCGGCCGACAGCATCACTGCGTCGGCGCCGTCATAGACGGCCGTCGCCACGTCCGAAGCCTCGGCCCGCGTCGGCGACGGCGAGCCGACCATCGACTCCAGCATCTGCGTCGCGACGATCACCGGCTTGCCGGCGTCGCGGCAGGCGCGGACGATCTGCTTCTGCAGGCTCGGCACGTCCTCGGGCGGCATCTCCACGCCCAGGTCGCCGCGCGCCACCATCACCGCGTCGGACATGTCGATCAGTTCGTCGAGCCGCTGGATCGCGGCCGGCTTCTCCAGCTTGATCAGGACCGACGCCCGCCCGGCGATCAACTTGCGCGCCTCGGCCACGTCCTCCGGCCGCTGCACGAAGGACAGCGCGATCCAGTCGACGCCCGCGTCCAGCGCGAAGCGCATGTCGTCACGGTCCTTGTCGGTCAGCGCCGATATCGGCAGCATCACCCCCGGCACGTTGACGCCCTTGCGGTCCGAAAGCTCGCCCCCGGCGATGACTTCGGTGTCCGCGAAGGTCGGTCCGCACTCCAGGATGCGCAGCCTGATCCGCCCGTCGTTCAGCAGCAGGTCGGTGCCGACCTCCAGCGCCTTGAAGATCTCCGGGTGCGGCAGGCGGGCGCCGTGGACGTCGCCGGTCTTGCGCTTCAGCTCCAGCCGGAACCGGTGTCCCGCCTTCAGTTCGACGGGCCCGCCGGCGAACGTCCCGACGCGCAGCTTAGGCCCCTGCAGGTCCGCCATGACGCCGATCGGCCGTCCCAGCCTGCGCTCCAGCTTGCGGATCGCGTCCAGGCGGGCCGCGTGCTCGTCGTGGCTACCGTGGCTGAAATTCAGGCGGAAGATGTCGACGCCCTGCTCGAAGAGCGCGGCGATCATCTCCGGGCTGGAGCTTGCCGGTCCCAGCGTCGCTACGATCTTCGCGCTGCGTCTACGTCGCATGCCTGGCCTGTCCCGATTCGCGTTTCAGTCTGTGCCGGCGGAACCGGCGGACGCCCTTCAGGCCGGCGAGCCGACGAAAATGGCGCGGAAGTCGTTGACGTTCGTGCGCGTCGGCCCGGTGACAAGGAGTGCGCCGAGCTTTTCGAAGAGCGAATAGGCATCGTTGTCGGCCAGCATCCCGGCCGGATCAAGTCCCAGCGCCCGCGCCCGAGCCAGCGTTTCCGGTCCGATCAGCGCGCCGGCATTGTCCTCGCTGCCGTCGATGCCGTCCGTATCGCAGGCGATGGCATGGATGCGGCCATGGCCCTGCAGCGCGATGGCGAGTCCCAGCAGGAACTCGGCGTTGCGCCCGCCGCGGCCGTTGCCGCGCACCGTCACCGTCGTCTCGCCGCCGGACAGAACCACGCACGGAGCCGGAACCGGCTGGCCGCGGTCGGCGACCTGCCGTGCGATGGCCGCCAGCACCCGGGCCACCTCGCGCGCCTCGCCTTCGATGCTGTCGGACAGCACCAGCGGCGCCAGCCCCATCGCGCGCGCCGCGGCGGCCGCGGCGTCCAATGCCTCCTGCGGCGTCGCGATCATCCGCAGTTCGGTCCGCTCGAAGACCGCGTCGCCCGGCTTCGGCGTCTCGGCCGCCGGATCGTCCAGGTGGCGCCGCACCGCCTCGGGCACGGCTATGTGGTAGCGGCGCAGGACCGCCAGCGCGTCGGCGCGCGTCGTCGGGTCCGGCACGGTGGGCCCGGAGGCGATCACCGAAGGGTCGTCGCCCGGCACGTCGGAGATCGCCAGGGTCACCACCCGCGCCGGTGCCGCTCGCTGCGCCAGCCGTCCGCCCTTGATCGCCGACAGGTGCTTGCGCACCGCGTTCATCTCGTCGATCGCGGCGCCGGAACGCAGCAACGCCCGCGTGACCGCCTGCTTGTCCTCCAGGCTGATCCCAGCCGCCGGCTGCACCAGCAGGGCCGAGCCGCCGCCCGAGATCAGGCACAGCACCAGGTCGTCGGCGCCGAGGCCGTCGACCTGCGCCATCACGTGCGCCGCGGCCTCGCGGCCGGCGGCGTCCGGCATCGGATGCCCCGCCTCGACCACATCGATGCGGCTGCACGGCAGGCCGTGGCCGTAGCGGGTGACGACGACGCCCTCGATCGGCCCCGGCCAACTGTCCTCGACAGCCTTGGCCATGGCCGCCGCCGCCTTGCCCGCGCCGACCACCACGGTGCGCCCGCGCGGCGGCTCCGGCAGGTTGGGCGGCACCACGCGCAACGGATCCGCCCGCGCCACGGCGGCGTCGAAGAGGCGGCGGAGAATGTCGGCGGGTTCGGCCATCGGCAGAGGTTAACCGATTGCCATGACGGTTGAAATGCTGCGGCTTACACGTCCGCGCCGGGCTCGGGCAGCACCGGGCCGCCGATGGCCCGATAGAGGGCGATCGCCTCCTGCGCCAGCACGGTCTCCGCCTCGGCGAGGGCGAGACGCGAGTCGGTCAGTTCGCGCTGCGCGTCCAGCACGTCGATGAATCCGGCGAGACCCTGCGTATAGAGCGAACGTGCCCGTTCCGCCGCCTCGCCGTTGGCCGCGACAGCGTCGCGCAGGGCGGCGGCCCTGTCGCGTGCGCCGGCATGACCGATCAGCGCGGCCTCGACGGCCTCCACCGCGTCGAGCAGCGTCTGGCGGTAGGCCACGAGCGCCTGCCGGGCGCGCGCTTCGGCCGCGTCGATGTCGGCCCGGCGGGCGCCCGCGTCGAACAGCGGCACGTCCAGCACGGCGCTCAGCGATCCGACCACCGCCGTCACGATCCCGCCGGCCCCCAGTCCCCCGACGTCGATGCCGATCGACCCGGGGATCGTCAGCCTCGGATAGAGCGCCGCCTGGGCGACGCCGACCTCGGCCGCCGTCACCGCGATGGCATACTCCGCCGCCCGCATGTCGGGCCGCCGCCGCAGCAGATCGGCCGGCACCCCGATGCCGGGGCCGCGTTCGAGCACCGGCACCGGACGCGGCGGCTCGAGGCGGGCCGACACCGTACCGGGCAGCGTCCCGGCCAGAACCGCTATCGCGTTCTTCGTCCGCTCGATCTCGACCCGGATCGGCGGCAGTTCGCTCGCGAGCTGCGCCACGGCCGCCTCGGCCCGGACCCGATCGAGGCCGGTGGCGAGCCCCGCATCGACCCGTTCCCCGACCAGTTGCAGCGTGCGCTGCTGCAGGTCCAGGGAGTCTTCCGCCAGCGCGAAGCGCAGCTGTGCGCCTCGCAACGCGACGTAGAGGTTCGTCATGTCCGCCGCGACCGTCAGCGCCGCGGCCGCGCGCAACGCCTCCTGCCGGAACGCCTCCGCCCGCAGTGCCGCGCGTTGCGCGCGCAGACCGCCAAACAGGTCGGCGTCCCAGTTGAAGCCGAGCAGCGCATCGGCGGCGCCCTCGGCCTCCGTGCCGTCGTCGCCCGAGCGGAGGTCGCCGCCGACCGAGGCACTGCCGTCCAGCGTCGGGTAGAGACGCGACCCTGCCACGCGGACCTCGGCCCGCGCCTCGCGCACCCGCAGCCGCGCCGTCTCTATGTCGAGATTCCGGGCGAGCGCGGTCTCGACCAGCTCGGTCAGGACCGGATCCTCAAAGCCTTCCCACCAGCGGGTGTCCGGATCCCCCGCCACCTCGATCGGCGGAACGGGCGCCCTGTAGGCCGCCTGCAGCGGCGGCTCCGGCGCCTCGGACACCAGGCCGAAGCGCGCACAGCCCGACAGCAGCGCGCCGGCGCACAGCAGAGCGGCGATCCTGTGGTTCACTGCACGGCCTCCGCCGCCCGGAGTTCTTCCGTCAGCCGGCGGTCGGTGTCGCCGCGCGGCTTCGACAGGCGCGCCAGCGCGACATAGGCGACGGGCGTCAGGAACAGGGTGAACAGGGTGGCGAGGCCCAGGCCGCCGAAGGCGACCCAGCCGATGGCGGCCCTCGCCTCCGCCCCCGGCCCGCTGCCGATCACCAGCGGCAGGCCGCCCAGGACCGTGGAGATCATCGTCATCATCACCGGACGCAGCCGGATGGTCGCCGCATTGCGCGCCGCCGCCGCCACGCTCTGTCCTTCGTCCCGCAGCTGGTTGGCGAACTCGACGATCAGGATGCCGTTCTTCGCCATCAGGCCGACCAGCATGACGAGGCCGATCTGGCTGTAGATGTTCAGCGACATCCCGGTCAGCCAGAGCGCCACGATGGCCGCCGCGATGCCGAACGGCACGGTCACCATGACGACCAGAGCACTAGCGAAGCTCTCGAACTGCGCGGCCAGGACGAGCAGGACGACGACGATCGCGATCGCGAAGGTCAGGTATACGCCGTAGGAGGTCTCCTCCAACGTCGCCGCCTGGTTCAGAAAGATCAGTTGAACGTCGGGCGGAAGAATGTCGGCCGCCACCCGCTCGACCGCCTCCATCGCGTCGCGCAGCGAGTAGCCGGGCGCCAGGCCCGCGTCGATGGAGATCGCCCGGCGCTGTTCCTCGCGGTCGAGTTCGGGCGAGATGCCCGCTTCCTCCAGGGTCGCGATGGCGGAGAGCGGCACGAGCCGGCCGTCGTTTCCCGTGACGAACAGCGACCGCAGGTCCTCCGGATCATCGAGCGTGCCGGTCGAGGCGTGCAGCATGATCGGCACGGCCCGATCGTCGACGTTCAGGTCGGTCACGTCGTAGCCGTCGACCATGGACCGGACGGCCATCGAGACCGCCTGCATGTCGATGCCCAGGTCGGCGACCCGCTCCCGGTCGATGCGCAGCGACAGTTCGGGCTGAGTGGTCGCGAAGTCCAACCGCGGATCGGACAGTTCCGGCACGTCGCGCAGCGCCGCCTCCAGCGCCGTCCCCACGTCGGCCAGGCGCTCGTAGCTCGTGCCCGTGATCGCGAACTCCAGGTCCAGACCGGCGTCGCGGAGGCCCAGGCTGTTCGGATTGGCGATGTTGATGCGCGCACCGGGGATCGCCTCCAGCGGCCCGCGCAGTTCGTCCGCGATCTCCTGCTGGCTGCGCGACCGCCTATCCCACGGCGCGAGAGTGCCGAGAATAAGGGCGCGGTTGAGATCCCACCGCCCGACGATGGCGAAGACGCCCTCGATCTCGCCGGACTCTACATAGGGCTGGAGCAGCGCCTCGACCTGCGCCACCTGGCGGTCGGTATAGGAGAGCGCGACACCCTCGGGCCCGGACAGGGTGATCTGGATCGCGCCGCGATCCTCGGCCGGCAGCAGTTCCTCGTCGAGCGAGCCGAACATCGCTGCGGCGACGGCCGCGAACAGCAGGGCGAGCCCCGCCAGCACGATCGGCGCCCGCAACGCCCGGTCGAGTACGTTGGCATAGAAACGGGCGAAGCTGCCGGCGACACGCCGCTGCAGCCCACCAGCCGCGTCCGTCCCGTCCGGAAGGCGGGAGGCGAGCATGGTGCCGAGGGTAAGCGCCACGAAGGACGAGATCGACACGGCGATGGCCATGACGAAGCCGAACTCGCCGAACAGCCGCCCCGCGTCCCCGGGCATGAAGGATATCGGCACGAACACCGAGGCCAGCGTCGCCGTGGTGGCGATGACGGCGAAGAACACCTGCCGCGTGCCCAGCACCGCCGCCGCCCGCGCCGCCGCCCCCTGCTGCCGCATGCGCTGGATGTTCTCCAGGACGACGATCGAATCGTCCACCACGAGGCCCGTCGCCAGCACCAGCGCCAGGAGCGTGAGGAGGTTGACGGAGAAACCGAGCAGCCAGATCGCTGCGAGCGTTCCGATCAGCGATACGGGGATCGCCACCGCCGGGATCAGGGTCGCGCGCAGGGAGCCGATGAACAGCCAGATGACGCCTATGACGATCGTCACGGCCAGGAACAGGCTGATCACCACCTCGCGCACCGAGCCGCGGATGAAGACGGCGTCGTCCGACGTCTTCACGATGCTCACGCCCTCCAGCCGCCCGTTCAGCCGCTCGATCGCGCGGTCCACGCCTTCCGCGATGGTGATGGTGTTCGACTGCGCCTGCCGCAGGACGCCGACGCCCAGCACGAAGGATCCGTCGAACCTGGTGAAGGAGGTCGCCTCGGCCGGTCCGAACGAGACGTCGGCCACATCGCCGATGCGGGTGCCGTTCCGGATGATCAGTCTTTCGATCTGCACCGTCTCGAAAACCGAGGCGTCGGCCCGGACGACGAGGCTCTGGTCGCCGGATTCCAGGCTGCCCGCCGGAACGTCGAACGGGGCGTTCTCCAGCGCGGCCGCGACGTCGCCGAACGCCAGGCCGTAGCTGGCCAGCCGCAGGGGATCCACCACGACGCGCAGCACACGCTCCTGATCGCCGTACATCGGCACGTCCGCCACGCCCGGCACGCCCGCCAGTTCGGGGACGATCTGGTCTTCGACGATCGTCGTCAGTTCGTCGCGCGTATAGGCGGTGCTGCTGATGGCGAGGCGCACGACCGGGGAAGCGTCGTCGTCGGCCTTGATGACGACGACGTCCTCCACGTCCTCGGGCAGTTCCCGCTCGACGCGTGCGACCGCCTCGCGCAGGTCGTTGGCCGCGTCGATGAGGTCGATCGAGGGATAGAACTCGACGCGCACGCGCGCCGACGTCTCTTCGCTCGCCGCGCTGATCGCGCGCACGCCCGACACCCGCGCCGCCGCGCCTTCCAGGATGCGCGTGACCTCGGCGTCCATCGTCTCCGGCGAAGCGCCGGGAAACGTCGCCCGGACCATCACGATGGGCCGATCCACGTCCGGGAGTTCCCGAACCTCGACGCCGAGTATGGCGGCGAGGCCGGCGATGACGATCAGCAGGTTGGCGACGATGGTGAGGATCGGGCGGCGGACGCTGATGCTGGCGATGTCGTCGCGGGCCGGCGAAGCGGCGGGAGACTCGACGGCCGCCATCTCAGCTGCCTTCGCGCACGGCCGGACGGGAATCGTCGGGACTGGAGTCTGCGGGGCGCGGGGCGGCACCTCCGGTTGCGTCGAGCGCCGCGGCGTCGACCGCGAGCCCGTCACGCAGCCTCATCGTGCCTTCGATGACGACCACGTCATCGTCGGTGAGTTCCGCTTCCGCCAGCACGCGCCCTCCGGTCCGACGGCGAACCACCACCAGCTCGCGCTCCACCTTTCCGTCGCGCACGGTCCACACGTAGGAGCCTTCGCGGCCCCACTGCAGGGCGATCTCCGGCATGCTGGGCAGGATCTCCCCCGGCAGGTCGAGCTGCACCTCGAAGGACATCCCCGTGCGCAGCCGGTCGTCGGGATTGCTGATCCGCGCCCGGGTCCGAAGACTGCGCGTTTCGGGATCGATGCGGCTGCCCACCGCCGTGACCGTGCCGGTGAACGGCTCGCCCGGAAAGGACCAGGTCGTCGCCGTGACGGCATCGCCCGGCTTGACCCGGCCCGCGACGGCCTCCGGAACGTCGAAATCGATCAGGATCGCAGACGGGTCGTCCAGGGTGGTGATCAGCGTCGTCTCGGTCGCCCGGTCGCCGCGCTCCACGTCGGAGAAGCCCACGACGCCGTCGAACGGCGCCTCCACCGTGCGGCGTTCCAGTGCCACCTCGGCCTGGGCGAGCTGGATGCGCGCCTCCTCCAGGGTGGTCCTGGCGGTATCGACCTCGCTCGCCGACACGCCGCCGCCGCGCACCGCCCGCTCGTAGCGCCGCAGCAGCTGCTGCGCGTCGCGGATGCGGACCTCGGCGAGCCGGACCGCGAGCTTCTCCTCGTCGTCGTCCAGGCGGATCAGCATCTGCCCGGCCTCGACACGGTCGCCGGGCGCGAAGCCGACCTCGACGATGTTCCCGGCCGTGCGCGGATAGATGGACACCGTCTGCGCAGCCTCGCCCGTCCCGACCGCGCGGACCAGGGTGCGGTTCTCCGCCATCCTGACCGGCGCGACGAGCACCGGTACCGCCGGTGCATCGGCACCGGCGGACCGCTCCGTCGGACCGACGGTGTCCGCGGCCGTGAACGGCAGCCGCCCCTGGACGACATACCAAGCCGCGACGGCCGCCAGGAAAAGGGCGGCGACCGCCGCGATCTGCTTCAGGGACGACATGCGGGTGGCGGAACCTCGTCTACGGAACGAGGCAATCTCTCCCGGTGGATGGCGTGGGCGGGTGAGTTGCCCGCAAGGCTACCTAGGAGAGATCGGCGCCCTGTCCAGCTTTGCCGCCCGCCGGCACCTACTTCAGCCCGTCGACGAAGGCCGCGAGGTCGGCGTCGAACCGCTCCGCCGCCTCGTAGAACGGCGAGTGGCCGACCCCCGGATAAAACGCGCCCTGCGCGCCCGGCACCGTCGCCGCGATGTGCCGGCCGCTCTCGGGCAGGCGGATCGTGTCCGCCTCGCCGTGGATCACCAGGGTCGGCACGCGGATCGACTGCAGCACGTCGTCGTTGTCGACCTTGCGCGCCATCATCACCCGGCGCACCGCCGCCGGCACGACCATGTTATAGGCCAGCGCCACCTCGTAGTCGGCCGCCGGCATCGGCTCGGCCGTGCAGGCGCGCAGGAAGCCGCGCGTGCCCTCGATGTTGGTCGCCAGGTCGTCGGAGAACATGTTCGGGATCGAGGCCCGCCCCGGTCCGGCGTGGGCGCGGTTCATGTTCGTCGCCGCACCGACATAGACGAGGCCCGAGATGCCGTCCTGGCCGCGGTGGCGGACATAGTCGCACAGCACCCGGCCGCCGAACGACCAGCCGACCAGCACCGGCCGCTCCAGCCCCAGCCGCTCGATCACCGCCGCCACGTCGTCGGCCCAGCGCTCGCCGTTCTGATAGGCGTCGGCGTCCGTCGGCTTGTCCGAGGCGCCGTGGCCGCGCAGGTCCATCGCCGCCAGCCGGAACCGGCCGGGTAGCGCGCCCTCGAATTGCTTGCCCCAGCACAGGTAACTTTGCGAATAGCCGTGGATCAGCAGCACGGCGCGGCCGCTTCCGCCGAAATCGTAGGCTGCGACCGATACGCCGTCCGGCGTGGCGACCCGTGTGGTGGCAGGCATGTCCGCTTCCCGTCCTTCTCGTTGGTCGCCGGAGCTTTCCACGCTTCGCCGCCGACCGGAAGGGCGGTACGCCCGCTGGCGCTGGCCATTGACTACGCCCGCCATCCGGCCAACCTGAGATCGGGCGTATCGCCGCCGGAGGCAAAGCATGACCACAGACGCCAGCAGCAAGAGCGAAGAGAGCATGCGCACCGAACTGGAGGCCCAAGCCTTCCGCACCCTGGTGCAGCATCTGCGCGACCATCCCGAGGTCCAGAACATCGACCTGATGAACCTCGCCGGCTTCTGCCGGAACTGCCTGTCGAAATGGTACAAGGCCGCCGCCGAGGAGCGCGGCGTCGCCGTCGACTACGAGCAGGCGCGCGAACACGTCTACGGGATGCCCTACGAGCAGTGGAAGAAGCAGCACCAGAGCGAGGCCTCGCCCGAGCAGGCGGCGAAGTTCCAGAAGGCGCAAGGCGGCCACTGAGCGCGCGCGTTTCCGCGGCGCCGGCCAAGGCCGCCGCCGAGGACTTCGACGCCGTGATGGACGAGGTGCGCGGCTGCCGGGTCTGCGCGGCGCACCTGCCGCTCGGCCCGCGCCCGGTCGCCCGCATCTCGCCGACCGCGCGCATCCTCGTCGTCGGCCAGGCGCCGGGGACGAAGGTCCACGCCACCGGCCTGCCGTTCGACGATCCCAGCGGCGACCGCCTTCGCTCCTGGATGGGCGTCGACCGCGACACCTTCTACGACGTCTCGCGCATCGCCTTCCTGCCGTCGGGCCTCTGCTATCCCGGCCGCGACGCCAAGGGCGGCGACCGGCCGCCGCGCCGCGAGTGCGCGCCGCTCTGGCATCCCCGCCTGCGCCCGCTGATGCCAGATGTGCAGCTGACCATCCTGGTCGGCATGTACGCCCACGCCGTCTATCTCGGCGACCGCCGCCATAGGACCCTTACGGAAACCGTCGAGCACTGGCGCGACTACCTCCCCGACATCCTCGCCGCCCCGCACCCCAGCTGGCGCGTGAACATGTGGCTGAAGAAGCACCCCTGGTTCGACGCCGAGGTGGTGCCGGAACTGCGGCGGCGCGTGGCGGCGCTGCTGTGAGTGATTCGAAGACGGATCAGGAAAGACATACTTTCCACAGGACACAGGATACGCGCAGGGCGAGCAGTACTGGAGTGCGCAGGATCCAAACACCGATGCGTGGCGTCGCGACGACCGGCAGGCAATAGATGGTGAGAACGGGGAGCGGCACCCCATCCTCGTGCAGCGGCATTTCGTCGGCGGGCCCTTGGATGTTTGGTCCCGGAATTTGATGGTGCGGATCATGGATGAACCTGGAGGGGTCGTCTGTCCAGGCATTGCAGATCGCTTCGTAAGGCGTGAGGCCGCGTACGGTCTTTAAGCGGCGGGCGAAGTTGTAGGCGGCGACAAAGTCGGCGAGATGCTGCCGGAGCTGGTCGTGGTTACGATCAAGGCGATCGTCAGCAGCCACATCATCGACACTTTGGATGGCATCGGCCGGCCACGCGGGTATCGATCGATACGGGATAGTCGGGGCGCCGTTTGCACGGCCACAACTTTTCCTACTCCGGCGCCCGTCGGATGATCTGTCGCGGTCCGGAAGCAGAACGGGCGGCCCCGAAGAGCCGCCCGCCATTCCGCTTACGACCCGGTCTTACGGGCCTCGGCGAGGATGAAGTCCAGCAGTTCCTGCCCCGGCAGGTTCTTGCTCTTCATCTCGGCCGCCCAGCGTTCCCAGACCGGCTTGGCCGCCAGCTTCTCGAACTCGGCACGCTGCTCGGCGGTGTAGGTCAGGCGCTTCAGGCCCTTCTCCTCGAACAGCGGCTCGTTCTTCGCGTCGGCCTCCAGATAGGCCGCCTTCATCGCCTCATAGGCCTTCGGCTTCGCCTCGCTCAGCATCTGGCGGTAGTTCTCGGGCAGCGCCTGCCAGGCGTCGCGGTTGAAGATCAGGCCGCAGTTGATCGTGCCCGGCGACAGGCCGTCCGTGTACCACTTGCTGACCTCGTACAGGCGGTACGAGCCGTGCATGTAGGTGTAGGCGGCCGCCGCGGCATTGATCATGCCGCGTTCGAGCGAGGTGTAGATCTCCGGTGCCGGCACCGAGGTCGGCACGGCACCCAGTTCGCGCATCGCCTCGCCGAGGCCGCCCAGCGCACGCACGCGCATGCTCTTCCAGTCTTCGAGCGTCTCGGGCGCCTTGCCGGTGCCCATGAACTCGTACTGCGGCAGCGGCGTCGGCATGAACGCGATGGCGTTCCAGCGCTGCATCTCCTTCTGGACGATGGGATGCTGGTAATAGGTGTCCTGGAGCTTGTAGACGTTGTCCAGGCCCTTCGCGACCGGCAGGAACGGCAGGTCGAGGCCGGTCATCGCCGGGTTCTTGCCGGGGTGGTAGGAGGCGCAGAAGGACGCCGCCTCGAACGCGCCGAGCTTGACGCCGTCGAGGTTCTCCTTGGCCGGCGAGATCGCCTCGGCATAGTGGACGCGGATCTTGAACTTGCCGCCGCTCTTCTCCTCGACCTCCGAGGCGAGCGTCTCGACGCTCTTCGTATAGGCGCGGGGCGGTCCCCACACCGACAGTTCCCACTGGACGTCCTGCGCCGTCGCCGTCGACGCGGCGAAGGCCATGCCGCCGGCCAGCCCGAAGGCGGCCAGGCGAACACCGTTGAATAAGACCATTCCGTACGTTCCCTACTGACGAGCTGTTTCCGATGCCGGCACGCGTCGCCCGCCGCGCTGGCGGCGCCGTCCGGTACGGGGCGGAAGCTAGCGGCGCTCCCCGGCGGCAGCAAGGTCCCCCGCTCCCCGCCGCTCACCAGCAGGGCGGTAGCACCAGGACGGGCAGGCCGATCCAGAGCGTCGCCACCGCCCCCACGAGCAGGAGCATGCGCATGAGGCGCCACAGGAACCCCGTGGCGCGGGCGTGGTCGGCCGGCGCCTCGCCGCCGCTCCCGACCCACTTTCGCCGGCCTACAACGCCCGGCAGCACGACCAGCAGCAGATGCGCGATCCAGACCGCGGCGAGGACGATCGCGAGGCGGTCGGCCTCCCACAGGGTGCCCTGCCCCGCCCCGGCGGCGCATCCCAGCGACAGGCCGCCATAGAGCACGACGAAGGCGACGGACCAGACCAGCAGCCCCCAACTCGCCAGGGTCAGCCGCAGCAGTGCCGCCACGCCGCTCATCGGGCCTCCAGGGCGGGCACGCCGAAGACGGCGCCCAGCAGCACGAGGCCGGCGACCGTCGTGTAGTCGGCCCAGAGTGCCAGAATGCGCAGGTCGAGGTTGCGCAGCGGCGATACGAAGCCGGCACGGGCGCGCGCGACGGCGAAGCCGGCGAGGACGAGGGCGAGGCCGCTATGGAAGCACAGATAGCCCATGCCGACGGCCGCGATCGCCGCGGCGGCGTGCACGGTCGGCGGCGGCAGGTGCATCGCCGCGGCGGCCGCCGCCAGACCGGTCGCCGCCAGTGCCGCCAGCGCCGCGGCGGCAAGCAGCGCGGCCTGCGTCCGCCCGGCGCCCCGCCTGTTGGCCGACAGCGCCAGATGCGGCAGGACGGCCAGCAGCAGCAGGGCGGCCGCCGCCGCGGCCGGCAGCAGCAGGGCCGGCTCCGCCAGCACCGCCGGCGGGCCCGGCGCGATGAGCAGCAGATAGACGTAGCCGAACAGCAGCGAAGCGAGGAGCGTCCCGTCGGCGACCAGCGTGAAGATCAGCCCGAGCCAGCCCGGCGCGTCCTTCGCCACATGGTGCAGCGGCAGCACGGCGCCGTCGCCCAGGCACCGCAGCGGCGGATCGCGGCGCTCGCCGTTCACCCATGCCCAGCGCAGGAAGACGCCGAGCGCCAGCAGCAGGCCCGCGGGCGCCGCCCAGTAGAGGCCGGTCAGGAAGCAGAGGAAGAAGACCGACATGGCGAGGCCGGCATAGAGCGGCAACCAGCTCGGCCGCGGCAGGACGACCACGTGGCGCGGCGCGCCGGAGATCATGTCGACGCCCAGCGACTCCTGCTGTTCGGCGTCGTCGCCCGGCAGCAGGTGTCGGCCGGCCGCCACCGCGCCGGGCAGCGCCGGGTCCGTCCAGAGCGGTTCCCGATCGGCGACGCGCGGCTGGCTGGCGAAATTGTAGAGCGGCGGCGGCCGCGCCGTGGCCCATTCCAGCGTGCCCGCCCGCCACGGATTGCGCACCGTCCGCGGCCCCAGGAACCAGCTCAGCACCAGGTCGAGCAGCAGGATCGCGAAGCCGATCGCCATGACGAAGCCACCGAAGGAGGAGACGAGGTTGGGCACGTCCCAGCCCATCCCCGCCGGATAGTCGGAAACGCGGCGCGGCATGCCGAGCAGGCCGGTCAGGTGCATGACGAGGAAGGTCAGATTGAAGCCGACGAAGATCAGCCAGAAGGCGATCTTGCCGAGGCCGCCGAAGGTGGTGCGGCCGGTTGCGTTCGGGAACCAGTAGTAGAAGCCCGCCATCATCGGGAAGAGGAACCCGCCGACCAGCACGTAGTGCAGGTGCGCCACGACGAACTGCGTGTCGTGCACCTGCCAGTTGAACGGCACCAGCGCCAGCATCACCCCGGTGAGGCCGCCGGCGACGAAGACCGTGAGGAAGCCGAAGAGGTAGAGCATGGGCAGCTCGAGCCGCGGCCGGCCCAGCCACAGGGTGGCGATCCAGGCGAAGAACTGTACCGCCGTCGGGATCGCGATCAGCATGCTGGCGGCGGAGAAGAGGGCCTGTGCCAGATGCGGAATGCCCACCGTGAACATGTGGTGGACCCACAGGCCGAAGCTGATGAAGCCGATGGTGACGGCGCTGGCGACGATGGCCGTGTAGCCGACGATCGGCCGGCCGGCGAAGACCGGGATCAACGTCGAGACCACACCCGCCGCCGGCAGGAAGATGATGTAGACCTCCGGGTGGCCGAACAGCCAGAACAGATGCTGCCAGAGCAGCGGGTCGCCGCCGCGCGCCGCGTCGAAGAACGGCCAGTCGAACGCCCGCTCCAGCTCCAGGATCAGGCTGCCGAAGATGAGCGGCGGGAAGCCGACCAGCATCATCATGACCGTGACCAGCATGTACCAGGCGAACAGCGGCATGCGGTCGAGCGACATGCCGGCGGTGCGCAGGCTGAGGATGGAGACGGCGATCTCGACCGCCGCACAGATCGCCGAGATCTCGACGAAGGTCACGCCCAGCAGCCAGACGTCGGCGTTGACGCCCGGCGTGAACGGCCGGCTCGACAGCGGCGTGTACATGAACCAGCCGCTGTCGGGCGCGAGGCCGAGGGCGAGCGCGCCGATGAGGATCGAGCCGCCGAACAGGTAGCACCAGTAGCCGAAGGCGGTCAGCCGCGGGAAGGCGAGGTCACGGGCACCCAGCATCTTCGGCAGCAGGTAGATCGCCACGCCCTCGATCAGCGGGATGGCGAACAGGAACATCATCACGGTGCCGTGCATCGTGAAGATCTGGTTGTAGAGGTCGCGATCGAGGAAGCCGCTGCCCGACGTGGCGAGCTGCGCGCGGATGAGCATCGCCAGGATGCCGCCGATCAGGAAGAACACCAGCGACGTGGCGATGAATCGCTTGCCCAGGATGGTGTGGCTGACCGCCGAAGCGCTCGCCGGCCAGGGTGGATTCGACCAGACGCGGGCGAGCCGGCGGTGGCGCGCCGTCGGCCCCATCCGTTCCCTCGTCTGGACCGGGGCGGTCGTGTCGCTCATCGGCGCACCTCCGCCGGCGGCAGCGCGGCCAGGCGCTGCATCAGGTCCGCCGCCTCGTGCGCCTCGACCAGGAGCACCATGTCCGGGTGGCCCCAGCCGCAGAACTCGGCGCACTGGCCGCGGAACGTGCCGGGGCGCGACGCTCGCAGCCGCAGCACGTTGGTGATTCCCGGAATGGCGTCGATCTTGCCGGCGAGCCGCGGCACCCAGAAGGCGTGGATGACGTCGGTCGTCGTCAGGTAGACGTCGACCGGGCGGTCGACCGGCAGGTAGAGCAGGTTCTCGGACCGCACGGGCCCCCCTTCCGCATCCCGATACACGATGTCCCAGGTCCAGCGGTTCGCCGTCACGTCCACCCTGAAGACCGGCTCGGTCGTCGGCAGCGGCAGCTGTGCGTGGCCGGCGTGCAGACCGTAGCCGAGCAGCGCCACCAGGACCGTCCCCGGAAAGACGATGCCGCCCCCGATCACCAGCAGGCGCGGCGAAACCTTCATCCGCGCTTCCGGTCTGCGGCACGCCGCATAGAGCGCCAGCGCCGTGACGGCCAGCAGGATGACGGCGCTGCCCCAGAACATCGCCCACCAGACGTCCGCCACCGCCGCCGCCGCGGGACCCGCCGGATCGAGCGCCGACATCGGCCCGGAGGTGCAGCCGGCGGCCATCGCGGCGACCGGCGAAAGCGCCGCCAACGCGCGACGGGGGCTGGTCGCCGGCGCGGCGGCGCCTAGAACCCTATTCCGAATGGTCGTAGGAATGGTCATGACCGGTCCGGCCCGCCGCTGCAGGCGGCCGATCGCGCGCGGAACGGGAGCGGACGATGGAGCGATTTGCCGACGCGGAGGCGCTCGGCGCCCCGACGAACGTTGCGGTGATCCGTCACCCGCTGCACCCGATGATGGCGAATTTCCCGATCGCGTTCCTGCTGACGGTCATCGCGAGCGATCTCGCCTTCCTGTATTTCGGCGATCCGTTCTGGGCGCGCCTGTCCCTCTGGCTGGTAGGCGCCGGGACGGTCATGGGCGTCGCCGCCGGCGTGGCAGGCACGGTGGAACTCCTGTCGGTGAAGCGCATCCGACGCAGGACGGCAAGCTGGAGCCACTTCGTCTCGGCGGTCATGCTGCTCTCCGCCTCCGCCGCCAACTGGGGCTGGCGGATCGGTGCGCCCGAGGAGGCGATCCTGCCATGGGGCATCGTGCTGTCGGCGATGTGCTTCATGCTCGTCGGGATGGCCGGGTGGCTGGGCGGCGTTCTGGTCTTCGAGCACCGGGTCGGCGTGCTCGAGGAGGAAGAGGCATAGGTCCGAGCCGCTCACAGCGGCTTCGCCAGGACGAGGAACAGCACCGTCGGAATGAGGATCAGCGGCACCGCGAGCAGCGACCGGTGCGTCCCTGCCGCCCACGCGCGCGGATGATCGTGCAGCATCACCACGATGCGCCCGCAGACGACGTGGAAGAACACCATCATCGCCACGACACCCAGCTTCAGCACCAGCCAGCCGGCATAGGAGCCCGTCGGATGGATGAGCAGCGTTCCCGCGATGATCGCGATCACCGCCGCCGGCGATGCGATGGCGATGAAGGTGAAGCGCGCCATCGCCCGGTGGCGCAGCATGCCGCGCGGGTCGCGCAGGTCCGGGAAGCCCGCATAGAGCGCCGGCAGCGCGAACAGGCATGCGCACCAGACGATCAGCGCGGCGACGTGAACGGTCTTGAGCCATGGTATCAGCGCCGCCATTCCAGGCCGTACCCGAGTGAAGGGAACCGGCGCCGGACGGCGCCTCTCCTGGGAACGCGCTCGCTGCCGATCGGTTCGCCGATCCGACCATGCCTTCCCGTGCTAGCGTGCCGCGCGAGGCCCGCCCGGCAGGACGGGCCGGCCCCCGACCACGAGCCCGCATGAATGGACCCATCCCGCACGGCGGCGACCTCACCGCCGCCCGCGCCCGCTTCCCCGGCCGGAGCGACTGGCTGGACCTGTCGACCGGCATCAATCCATGGCCCTACCCCCTGCCCCGGCTGGACGCCGCCGCGTGGACACGCCTGCCGGACGCCGGACGGACAGCCGACGCCGAGCAGGCCGCCGACGCCTTCTACGGCGCGCCGCCCGGCAGCGCCCTCGCCGTGCCAGGCACCCAGGCCGCCCTGCAGCTGCTGCCGGCGCTGCGCCCGCCCAGCCGCGTGGCGGTGGTCGGCTTCACCTATCAGGAACACGCCCGCTGCTGGCGGCGCGCCGGCCATGCCGTAATGGAGGCGCCGTCGCTGGCGGAAGCCGTCGCCGCGGCGGACGTCGTCGTGGCGGTCAATCCGAACAATCCCGACGGCACCGGTCTGGATCCGTCCGACCTGCTGCGGGCCCGCGCCGCGCTCGCCGCCCGCGGCGGCTGGCTGGTGGTCGACGAGGCGTTCGGCGAGACCCGGCCCGAACTCGGCGTGGCCGGCGCCTGCGGCGCGCCAGGGCTGATCGTCCTCCGCTCCTTCGGCAAGTTCTTCGGCCACGCCGGCATCCGCCTCGGATTCGTCCTGGCGGATGCAGACACACAGGCAGGCTTGCGCGACGCCCTCGGTCCGTGGGCCGTCTCCGGCCCGGCGCTGGAACTGGGCCGGATCGCCCTCGCCGACCGCCCCTGGGCCACCGGCACGCGCCTTCGGCTGCGTGCCGCGGCCGACCGGCTCGGCGGCCTGCTGTCGGCAACGGGCCTGCGCGTCGTGGGCGGTACGCCGCTCTTCGTCCTCGCCGCGACCGAAGACGCGGCTGGACTGTACGAACGCCTCATGCAGCACGGCATCATGGTCCGCCGCTTCGACGAGCGGCCGCACTGGCTCCGCTTCGGCCTGCCGCCGCATGCCGATGCCGAACCGCGGCTGCGCGCCTGCCTCGCCGCCTACGCGTGAGGGGTCAGGGCGCCTCTGCCGAAGCCGGCTGCCGATCGTAGAGCCAGCAGGAGGCGACGCTGGCACCGCCCGTCGCCATCAGGTCCGGCCGCTCGACCCGGCACCGGTCGAAGGCATGCGGGCAGCGCGGGTTGAAGGCGCAGCCCGGCGGGATCGCGTTGAGGCGCGGCATCGACCCCTCGATCTGCGCCAGCCGCTCGACATCGTGCGTCAGCGTCGGGATCGAGGCCATCAGGCCGACCGTATAGGGGTGCTTCGGCGCCTTGATGACGTCGCGCACCGGCCCGATCTCGGCGACCCGGCCGGCATACATCACCGCCACCCGATCCGCCGTCTCGGCGATCACGCCCATGTCGTGGGTCACCAGCATGACCGCCGTGCCGTGGTCGCGGCAGAGCCGCTTCAGCAGGGCGATGATCTGCGCCTGGATCGACACGTCAAGCGCCGTCGTCGGCTCGTCGGCGATGACCAGCCGCGGATTGACGCAGAGTGCCAGCGCGATCACGACGCGCTGACGCATGCCGCCGGAGAACTGGTGCGGATAGTTGTCGATGCGGCTCTGCGGCGACGGGATGCCGACCTCGCCCAGCATCTCGATGGCGCGCTTGCGCGCCGCCGCCGCCGACAGGTCGGTGTGGGTCTGGATCGTCTCGATCAGCTGCTCGCCGATCGAGTAGAGCGGGTTGAGGCTGGTCAGCGGGTCCTGGAAGATGGCGCCGATCTGCTTGCCGCGGATCCGGCGCAGTTCCTCGTAGGGCAGGTTGTCGATCCGCCGGCCCTCGAAGCGGATCTCCCCGCCGGCGATGCGGCCCGGCGGCTCCAGCAGGCCGATGATCGACATGCCGGTCAGCGACTTGCCCGCGCCCGATTCGCCGACGACGCCCAGCACCTCGCCTTCGTCGATCGAAAAGGAGACGTCGTCGACCGCCGTCAGCAGGCCGCGCCGCGTCGGGAACTCGATCCGCAGGTGGGAGACGTCGAGCAGCGGCATCAGCGGAGCTTCGGGTTGAGGGCGTCGCGCAGCCAGTCGCCCAGCAGGTTGACCGACAGCACGAGCAGGACCAGGGCGAGCGCCGGGAACAGCGTGATCCACCACTCGCCGGAGAAGAGAAAGTCGTTGCCGACGCGGATCAGCGTGCCGAGCGATGGCGTTGTCGGCGGCACGCCGACGCCCAGGAAGGAGAGTGTCGCCTCGGCGATGATCGCGAGCGCCAGCCCGATCGTCGCCAGCACCAGCACCGGCCCCATCACGTTCGGCAGGACGTGGCGGAACATGATGACCATCGGGTGGACGCCGATCACCTGTGCCGCCGCCACATATTCGCGGTTCTTCTCGACCATCGTGGCGCTGCGCGTGACGCGCGCGAACTGCGGCCAGTCGGAGATGCCGATGGCGAAGATCAGGACGTAGATCGCCAGGTCGTCCACCGCATAGGACGGCAGTGCGGCACGCGCCGCGCCGTTGACCATCAGCGCCACCAGGATGCCCGGAATCGTCAGCTGCACGTCGGCGGCACGCATCACCATCGTCTCGAAGAAGCCGCCGACATAGCCGGCGATCACGCCGAGCCCGACCCCCAGCACCACCGCGAACAGGATGGCGGCGAAGCCCACGACCAGCGAGATGCGCGTGCCGTACATGATGGCCGACAGCAGGTCCCTGCCCTGATCGTCGGTGCCGAGCGCGAACGTCGCCTGCCCTTCCGCCGTCCAGGCCGGCGGCGTGAAGGCGTCCATCAGGTTGAGTGTCGCCGGATTGAACGGGTCGTGCGGCGCCACCCACTGCGCCAGCCCGGCGCCGAGGAAATAGGTCACCGTGATCAGCGCGGCGATCACCACCAGCGGCGAGCGCCGGAAGCTGTAGAACAGGTCGCTGCCGAAGACGCGCGCCAGGCGGCCGGGACGGCCAGCGGTCACGGGTGCGCCGCCATCGCCGGGGTCGGAGCCGGAAGCCGCCATCTCAGCGCCCCCGCCCGACGGTGGCGCGCAGGCGCGGGTCGATCGCGTAGTAGGCGAGGTCGACGATCATGTTGATCGTGACGAACACGACGGCGACCAGCGACAGATAGGCCGCCATGACGGGAATGTCGGCGAACTGGACCGCCTGGATGAACAGGAAGCCCATCCCCGGCCACTGGAACACCGTCTCGGTGATGATCGAGAAGGCGATCAGCGAGCCGATGTTCAGGCCGGCGATGGTGATCACCGGCACCAGCGTGTTGCGCAGCGCATGGCCAAAATTGATCGCCCGGTTGGAGAGGCCGCGGGCGCGCGCGAACTTGATGAAGTCGGTGCGCATGACCTCCAGCATCTCGGTGCGCACGAGGCGCAGGATCAGGGTCATCTGGAACAGGCTGAGCGTGATGGCGGGCATGATGATCGCCTGCCAGCCGCTTGCGGTCAGGAAGCCGGTCGACCAGCCGCCGATGTTCACGGTCTCGCCCCGCCCGAAGGAGGGCAGCCAGCCCAGCAGGACGGAAAAGACGTAGATCAGGCAGATGCCGATGACGAAGGTCGGCAGCGACACGCCGATCAGCGACACCGTCAGGATCACGCGGCTCAGCCAGTGCGACCGCTTGATGCCGGTGAAGACGCCCAGGCCGATGCCGATGGTCAGGGCCAGGACGGCCGACGCCGCCACGAGTTCGAGGGTCGCCGGCATCCGCTCGACGATCAGCGTGCCGACCCGGCGCTGCAGCCTGAGCGACATGCCGAAATCGCCCTGCACCGCATTGAGCACGTAGTGGGCGAAACGGACGATCAGCGGATCGTTCAGCCCGAGCGCCTCGCGCATCTCCTCCCGGTCGGCGATCGAAGCGTCCTGCCCGACCATGTTGTTGACCGGGTCGCCGACGAAGTTGAACAGCAGGAACGACAGGAATGCGACGACCAAGACGACGACGACCGCCTGGATGAACCGCCTGATGACGAATGCCAGCATCGGTTCCGCCTAGGGCGAGCCGTACGGGCGGGCCGGAGCCCACCCGTCTCGCCCGTCTCCACGGAAATGCACGAACCCGCTCGCCGGCATCCGTCCTACTTCATCACCGCATAGCGGAACTGCGGCTGATCGTTCGCGATGATTGGCAGGTCGACGTTCTCCCGCATCGCCCACGAGATCACCTGGTGGTGCAGCGGCAGGTAGACATTGTCTTCCTTCAGGATCTTCCAGACCTCGGCGATCATCGCGTCACGCTTCTCCGGGTCGATCTCGATCTCCATCGCCTCGGTCAGCTCGTCCACCCGCGGGTTGGAATAGCCCGTCGCGTTCCAGGTGCCCTTCGTGTGCGCCAGGAAGCTGAACACATAATGCGAGTCGAGCGTCGTGACGCCCCAGCCGAGCATGTACATGTCGGTCTCGCGCTTGGCGAGCTTCGGGAAGTGCAGGCTCTTCGGCTGCGCGTCCAGGTTCACCTTCACGCCGATGCGGGCCAGCATGCCGACCGCGGCCTGGCAGATAGCCTCGTCGTTGATGTAGCGGTCGTTCGGGCAGTCGAGCTTGACCGTGAAGCCGTTCGGATAGCCGGCCTCCGCCAGCAGCTTCTTCGCCCCGTCGACGTCGTAGGGCAGGCGCTGGTCGAGTTCCTTGGTCCAGCCGCGCACGAAGGGTGCGGCGATGATGCCGGCCGGCTCCGCGTCGCCGCGCATGACCTTCTGGCCGATGGCCTTGATGTCGATCGCCTGGTACATCGCCCGGCGCACCTTCGGATCGGCCAGCGGGTTCTTGCCCTTCACGTCCGACGAGCCGAGCTCGGCCGCGCCGACGTTCAGGCCGAAGAAGATCGACCGGTTCTGCGGCGTCTTCAGCACCTTGAGGCCGGCGGTGCGCTTGACGCGCTCCAGGTCCTGGAGCGGCGGGTCGAGCACGAACTCCAGTTCGCCCGACAGCAGGGCCGCGACGCGCGTCGCCGCGTTGGCGATCGGCGTGTAGACGACCTCGTCAACGTTGCCGTGATTCTTGACGCCCCACCAGTCCTCGTTCTTCACCAGGATGGTGCGGACGTCCGGCTCGCGCAGCTGCAGCTTGAACGGCCCGGTGCCGTTCGTGTTGCGGATCGCGTAGGTCTCCTGCTTGTTCTTGTAGTCCTGGACCTCGACGACGTCGTGCTTCTCCGACCACTCCTTCGACATCATCGCGATGGTCAGGAGCTGGTTCGGCAGGATCGGGTTCGGCCCGGTCGTGATCAGGTGGACCGTGTGGTCGTCGATCTTCTTGACTTCCTTGATGCTGCCGATCTGGTCCTTGAAGTCGGAATTCTTCGACTGCGCCCGCTTGATGCTGAAGATCACGTCGTCGGCGTCGAACGTGTCGCCGTCGTGAAACTTCACGCCCTCGCGCAGCTTAAATTCCCAGACCGTCGGCTCGAGCACCTTCCAGCTGGTCGCCAGGGCCGGCTCGGGCTTCAGCTCCCTGTCGCTCCGGACCAGCGGCTCCATGATGTTCAGGTTCATGGCGATGGTCGGGCTCTCGTTCTGCGCATGCGGGTCCAGCGTCAGCGCATCCCCCTGGCTGGCCCAGCGCAGGGTGTTCTTCGCATAGGCGGGACTGACGGCCAGCGCCAATGCGACGGCGGCCCCGCCAAGCAGCGATGTCAGCTTCATGTCTCGCTCCTCCACCCGGCTGGCACGGGTCGCGTACCCGACCGGCTACCCCTGTCTACACGTCGCCATACTGTAACGGCCGGCGCCCCGCGGGGCCAGCGTTTCCAAGGCATCGAACGCTTGCGACCCTCTGTGGAACGCTCCATTCTCGCGCCAATACAGGGCGGTCGACGGCATGCGGGCGCATGCGGAACGGCGCAACGGGAGGAGTGAACATGCGTGGGTTGATCATGGACGTGCCGCTGCTGATCTCGTCGCTGATCGAGCATGCGGCGCGGAATCATGGCGATACCGAGATCGTCAGCCGCACCGTCGAAGGTCCGATCCACCGATACACCTATGCCGATGCGCACCGGCGCGTGAAGCAGCTGGCCAACGCGCTCACCGCGCTCGGCGTCAAGTCCGGCGACCGGGTCGGCACGCTCGCATGGAACACCTACCGTCACTACGAGATCTATTTCGCCGTGCCCGGCATGGGCGCCGTCTGTCACACGATCAATCCCCGCCTCTTCCCGGATCAGCTGGAATACATCGTCAACCACGCCTCCGACCGCTTCCTGTTCGTCGACCTCAACCTTCTGCCGATCGCCGAGAAGTTCGCCCCCGCCGCGCCGAAGCTCGAGGGCGTCGTGGTGATGACCGACCGCGCCCACATGCCGAAGAGCGACGTGATCGGGAACCTCATGTGCTACGAGGACCTGATCGACGGCCATTCCGACATCTACGAATGGCCCGTGTTCGACGAGCACAACGCCTCGTCCCTCTGCTACACCTCGGGTACCACCGGCAATCCGAAGGGCGTGCTGTTCTCGCACCGCGCCAACGTCATCCACTCCTTCGCCGCGTCGATGCCGGACGCGATGAACATCTCGGCGCGCGACGTCGTCATGCCGATTGTGCCGATGTTCCACGTCAACGCCTGGGGTATTCCCTATGTGACGACGATGACCGGCGCGAAGCAGGTGCTGCCCGGCCCGAAGATGGACGGCGCCAGCATCCACGAACTGCTTGAGGGCGAGGGCGTCACCTTCACCGCCGCCGTCCCCACGATCTGGCTGCTTCTGCTCGCCTTCATGCGCGAGCAGAAGAAGGGCCTGTCGACGCTGAAGAGCGTCATCATCGGCGGCTCCGCCTGCCCGCGCTCGATGATGGAGGCGTTCGGCGAGGAATACGGCGCCACGGTCCGCCACGCCTGGGGCATGACCGAGATGTCGCCGCTGGGCACGATCAACACGCCGCTCGGCAAGCATGCCGGCCTGTCGAAGAAGGAGATGTACGACCTCGCGGAGGGCCAGGGCCGGCCGCTCTACGGCGTCGAGATGAAGATCGTCGACGACGCGGGCAAGGAACTGCCGCGCGACGGCAAGGCGTTCGGCGAACTCCTCGTGCGCGGTCCCTGGGTCTCCAGCGCCTATTTCGAGGTGGATCATTCGCCGGCGCACGAACGCGAGCCGGGCTGGTTCGCCACCGGCGACGTCTGCACGCTCGACCAGAACGGCTTCATGCGGATCACCGACCGCTCCAAGGACGTGATCAAGTCGGGCGGCGAGTGGATCAGCTCCATCGACCTGGAGAACATCGCCGTCGGCCATCCCGAGGTCGCCGAGGCCGCGGTCATCGGCGTACACCACCCCAAATGGGACGAGCGGCCCCTGCTCCTGATCGTGCGCCGCCCGGGCAGCAGCCTCACAAAAGACGAAATGCTGCGCTTCTACGACGGTAAGATCGCCAGTTGGTGGCTGCCCGACGACGTCGTGTTCGTCGACGAACTGCCGCACACGGCGACGGGCAAGCTGCTCAAGACGAAGCTGCGCGACGATTTCCACGACTACGTGCTGCCCACGGCCGGGTAGCCGTCCGACGCATTCAGCAGAGGCGTGATGAAGGCAGGCTGGCTCTTTTCCCTCGTGGCCCTCGCGGCCTTCGTCCCCCCGCTCGGCGGACCTGCCCGGGCAGCCGACGCCGCCTTCGAGGTGACCGGCGACCGGCAGGAGAATTTCCGCGCCGCGGTGACCCTCGGGAATCCCGAGGATCGGAAGGTCGGCGACTGGACGCTGGAGATGCGGCTCGACCGCACCGTCGTCCAGGCGTTCGGCGCCGAGGCCGAGCAGGTCGAGAAGGGCCTGTGGCGGTTCCGCCCCGTCGACTGGACGCGCGAGATCCCGGCGAAGGGCGAGGTGCGCTTCACCTTCATCGGCCGGCCGGGCGGCCTCGGCACGGCACAGCCGGACATGAAGCTCGACGTGACCTACGCCGCCGAGACGCCGGTCGCCCAGACGCCCGCGCCATCTGCGCCCCCGCCCGCTCCCGCCCCCGCGCAGGGTCCCGCCCCCTCGCCCGCTCCCACCCCGTCTGCGGCGGGCGCCGCCGCCCCGGCGCAGCCGGAGAAGGCGGCCGGCCCGGCCGCGCAGCCGGGGAAGACCGCCGCCCCGACGCCCGCCGACGGCACCGCCGTCGCGCACACCCTGGGGTTCAAGCTGAAGGACTCGTGGCCCGACGGCTTCGTCGGCGAGGTCGCCGTCGTCAACGGCTCCGACAAGACCCTGCGGCCCTGGCGCTTCGAGTTCGCCCTGGACGGCAAGATCGACCAGGCCTGGGGCGCAGTGGTGAAGCCCGCCGGCGCCGGCCGCTGGGTCGCGGTTCCCGAGGCGTACAACAAGGAACTCGAACCCGGCGCCTTCGCCACCTTCGGCTTCAAGGCCACCACCCCCTTCAAAAGCCGCCCGCGCGCCACCGCCCTGAAGCAGGGAGGTTGACCACCCTCCAATCCCTCCGTGCGCGGCGCGGCCTGTCGGGTTAGAATCCCGCGTTGGCCAACGAAGGGACCGCCATGACCGACATCGAGATCGCCCGAGCCGCGAAGCTCCTGCCCGTCTCGGAGATCGGGCGGCGCCTGGGGATACCGGCGGACGGGATCCTGCCCTACGGCCATACCAAGGCGAAGATCTCGGGCGAATTCCTCACCGGCCTTGCCGACCGGCCGGACGGCCGGCTGATCCTGGTGACGGCGATGACGCCGACGCCCGCCGGCGAGGGCAAGACGACGACCACCGTCGGCCTGGGCGACGGGCTGAACCGCATCGGCCGCAAGACGATGATCTGCCTGCGCGAGCCCAGCCTGGGCCCCTGCTTCGGCATGAAGGGCGGTGCCGCCGGCGGCGGCTACGCCCAGGTCGTGCCGATGGAGGACATCAACCTCCACTTTACCGGCGACTTCCACGCCATCACCTCGGCGCACAACCTGCTGGCGGCGATGCTCGACAACCACGTCCACTGGGGCAACGCGCTCGGCATCGACACGCGCCGCGTCTCCTGGAAGCGGGTCGTGGACATGAACGACCGCGCCCTGCGCAGCATCGTCGCCGGGCTGGGCGGCCCCGCCAACGGCTTCGCGCGCGAGGACGGCTTCGACATCACGGTCGCATCCGAGGTCATGGCGATCCTCTGCCTCGCGACCGACCTGGACGACCTGCGCCGGCGCCTGGCCGAGATCGTCGTGGCACGCACCCGCGACGGCGCCCCGGTGACGGCCCGCGACCTCAAGGCCGACGGCGCCATGGCGGTGCTGCTGCGCGACGCGGTCCTGCCCAACCTGGTGCAGACGCTGGAGAACAATCCTGCCTTCGTGCACGGCGGGCCCTTCGCCAACATCGCGCACGGCTGCAACTCCGTCTCGGCGACGCGCGCCGCCCTCAAGCTCGCCGACTATGTGGTGACCGAGGCGGGCTTCGGCGCCGACCTGGGCGCCGAGAAGTTCTTCGACATCAAGTGCCGCAAGGCGGGTCTCTCGCCGGCCGCGGCCGTCGTCGTCGCCACCGTGCGCGCGCTGAAGTTCCACGGCGGCGTGGCGCGCGAGGCGCTGTCGCTGCCGGATCGCGGCGCGGTTGAGGCCGGTCTCGCCAACCTGGGCCGGCATCTCGACAACGTCGCGCGCTTCGGCGTACCCGCCGTCGTCGCGATCAACGCCTTCACCAGCGACGCGCCGGCCGAGTTCGAGGCGATCGAAACCTTCTGCAAGGCGCGCGGCGTGCCGGTCTCGATCTGTACCCATTGGGCCGAGGGCGGTGCCGGCACTACCCACCTCGCTGGGCTGGTGGCGGAGGCGGCGGAGTCTGGCCGTGCCCGCTTCGCCCCCATCTATCCCGACGCGATGCCGCTCATCGAGAAGATCCGCACCGTCGCCCGCGAGATCTACGGTGCGGCCGATGTCGACGCGCCGCCGCGCGTCCTCGACCAGCTGCGCCGCTTCGAGGCCGACGGCCACGGCCACGTGCCGGTCTGCATGGCCAAGACCCAGTACAGCTTCTCGACGAACCCCGCGCTGAAGGGCGCGCCGACGGGTCACATCGTCGAGGTTCGCGAAGTCCGGCTCGCCGCGGGTGCCGGCTTCGTCGTGGCGGTCTGCGGCGACCTGATGACCATGCCGGGCCTGCCGCGCGTGCCGGCCGCGGAATCGATCGGATTGGACGAAACCGGAAACGTGGTCGGACTGTTCTAGTCCGGCACCGCCGAATTCCTCGGCGGGTCCCTTCCGGAAACACCCGATGCTCCTGAGCGGCTTGGTCGAAGACGAAGGCCCGACGTCCGTGCGCGCGCCGTGGAGGCGCTCATGATCCTCGATCTCTCGCAGACGACCCAGGCCTATCTGGTGATGGGCCTCGTCGCGCTGGTGTTCATGTCGTTCGTGCGCGAGCGGCCCCGCCCCGACATCGTCGCCATGGGCGCCGTCGCCGCGCTCCTGGCGGTCGGCATCCTCAGCGCCGAGGAGGCGACGTCCGTCTTCAGCAACAGCGGCCCGCTCGCTGTCGGCGCGATGTTCGTCCTCAGCACGGCGCTGGAGCGCACCGGCTGCGTCGACCTGACGGGCGGGCTGGTGAAGCGGCTGGCGGGACGCTCCCACACGCAGGCGATCGTGGCGCTGATGCTCTGCGTCATGACGCTGTCGGCCTTCATCAACAATACGCCTGTCGTCGTCGCCCTGACGCCGGTGGCGATCATGCTGGCGCGCGAGATGGGCATCGCGCCGTCGCGCCTGCTGATGCCGCTGTCCTTCTCCAGCATCTTCGGCGGCACCACGACGCTGGTCGGCACCTCGACCAACCTCCTGGTCAGCGGGTCGGCGCAGGCGAACGGCCTGGCGCCGATCGGCATGTTCGAGATCACGGCGGCCGGCGCGATCATGGCCGCCGTCGGCATCGTCTATCTCGCCCTGGCCGGGCGCTGGCTGCTGCCGGACCGCCGCACGCTGGGCGACGTCATGGGCGATCCATCGGGCCGCAGCTTCCTCGCCGAGCTGCGCGTCCCGGAGACGTCCCCTTTCATCGGCAAGCGCCTGACCGAGGCCGGCCTCACCTCCGAACGCGGCAGCGAGGTGATCGACCTGCTGCGCGGCGAGGTCTCCTACCGCTACGCCCTCGACAGCGTCGTGCTCGAGGCGGGCGATCGCCTCGTCGTCCGCTCGAACGCCGGTGACGTGATGGGGCTGCGCGAATCCGGCGCGCTGGCGCCCGACACCAAGGCGCCCGAAGCCAAGGCGACCGAGTCGGAACCCGTCACCACGCGCCAGACCCTGCTGATGGAAGGCATCGTCGGGCCGCGCTCGCGGCTCGCCGGCTACCGTATCGGCGACCTGAACTTCCGCCGCCTGTACGGCGTCTACATCATCGCCGTCCACCGCCGCGGCGCCGACCTGCGGTCGAACTTCGATCAGGTCAGGCTGGAGTTCGGCGATACGCTGCTGCTGGAGGGACCGGCGGAAGGCCTGCGCCGGCTCTTCGAACGGCGGGTGCTGGTCAACCTCAGCGAGCCGGCGGAGCGGCCGCTGCGCCGCTCGAAGGCGCCGATCGCCCTCGCCGCCGTCGCCGCGGTGATGACCGTGTCGGCGCTGGAGATCATGCCGATCGAGGCCGCGGCGATCGTCGCCGCCGTCGTGGTCGTCATCACCGGCTGCCTCACCGCGGACGAGGCCTACGCCTCGATCCACTGGAACATCCTGTTCCTGATCTTCGGCATGATCGCCGTCGGCCTGGCGATGGAGAAGACGGGCGCCGCCGGCATGATCGTGGCGGCCACCCTGCCCTATCTCAAGCCGCTCGGCCCGCTCATCGTGCTGGCGGGCATCTACCTGATCACCTCGACCTTGACCGAGATGGTTTCCAACAACGCGACCGCCATCCTGCTGACGCCGATCTCGATCGCCGTGGCGAACGAGTTGGGCGTCGATCCGCGGCCCTTCGTGATGGCCGTGCTGTTCGCCGCCAGCGCCAGCTTCGCGACGCCGATCGGCTACCAGACCAACACCTTCGTCTACAGCGCCGGCGGCTACCGCTTCTCGGACTTCCTCAAGGTCGGCCTGCCGCTGAACGTGCTGATGTGGGGCGTCGCCGTCGCGATCATTCCGTTCTTCTGGCCGTTCTAGGACCGATCGACGTTCCCGGGCCTACTGGCCGTCGAGCCAGCCCCAACGGCTGGCGACGATCAGGAAGACGCCGATGACCCCGGCCGCACCGGCAATGGCCGTGACAATCCTGTCCGGCAGCACGATCCAGTGCGGCTCCTCGTATCGGCTGTGGCCCGCGCCCTTCGCCGCGGCACGATCCGCCGACCGCTCGATCTCGCGCAGCCACCAGCGGCGGCGGACATAGCCCCAGCCGCCCCAGGCCAGCACCATCAGCAATCCGATCCAGAACCACATGCTCATGCCCTCTCAGACGCCATTCGGCAGGCCCTCTCAGACCTCACTCGACCGGGACGGGCTCGCCGCGCAGCTGGACCCATTGCCCGTCCGTCTTGCGGAAGCCCTCGCCCTCGCCGCTGACGAAGCGCGTTCCGTCCCACACGCGGCTCTGCAGGTGCAGCGTGTCGCCGTCGAGCGCAATCCAGTTGTAGGCGTTCGGTTCCGCGCGCAGCCGCGTGCTCGTCGCCGTCGAGGCCTGGGCGACCAGGATGGACCGCTTGATCACCGCATGGTGGGTGACGACGTCGCCGGTATAGGCGCGGTGCAGGTGGCCGGCGAGCAGCAGGTCGACGCCGACCTGCTCGAAGGTGCGCAGCGCCCGGCGCGCCCGCCGCACCAGTCCGGTCTCCGGCGCGTCGGGCGGCGGCAGGAACGGATGGTGCGTGCACACCACCTTGAACATGCTCGGCTCGTAGGGGCCCAGCAGCTCGGCCACCCGATCGATCTGGCGCGGCGAGATGCTGCCCTCCTTCCAGCGCAGGGCGCGCGCCGTGTTGACCCCCAGGACGATCATGTGCGGATCGGCATAGACCGGCCCCAGGTCCGAGGTAACGTAGCGGCTGTAACGCTCCCACGGCCGGGTCATGCGCGACACCGGTCGCCACACGGGCGGCAGGTCGTGGTTGCCCGGGATCACCAGGAAGGGCGACGGCAGGAGGTCCAGGAACTGCCGCGCCGCCGCGAACTGGCTGTGCTTGGCGCGCTGGGTCAGGTCGCCGGAGATGACGATCAGGTTCGGCGGTGCCGCGGAGAGGTCGTGCAGCAGCCCGTCGACGACCCGCGGGTCGATCCTGCCGAAATGCAGATCGGACAGATGGGCGATGATTCTCATCGTCTGGCGAACTCGGCTGCGGCGGTGGAAAACGGCCCGTGGGGCCGTCTCGCGTACGACATAAATCCTGTAGCGCGCGAGCGTGGAGTCTCTACAATAATCTTCATCGCTTGTCGGCAGCGCTCATCGGAACAAGAGGCGCGCCGATACCTCCAGGGTGGAAACGGGAGCATGCATGTCCGGGGACTACATCCTCGAGACGCAGGGTCTGACGAAGGAGTTCCGCGGCTTCATCGCGGTGCGCGACGTCTCCCTGCAGGTCCGGCGTCACACGATACACGCGCTGATCGGCCCGAACGGGGCCGGCAAGACGACCGTCTTCAATCTTCTGACGAAGTTCCTCACGCCCAGTGCGGGACGCATCGTCTATGACGGGCACGACATCACCAGCACGCGGCCGAGCGCCATCGCGCGCAGCGGCCTCGTCCGCTCGTTCCAGATCTCGGCGGTCTTCCCCCACCTGACGGTGCGGGAGAATGTCCGAGTGGCGCTGCAGCGCAAGCTGGGGACGTCCTTCCACTTCTGGCGCTCCGAGCGGACACTGGACAGCCTGAACGGAAAGGCCGACGAGATCATCGAAGCGGTCGGCCTCACCGGCTACGGCGACATTGCCGCGGTCGAACTGCCCTACGGACGCAAGCGCGCCCTGGAGATCGCCACCACGATCGCGCTGGAGCCGAAGATGCTGCTCCTCGACGAGCCGATGGCCGGTCTCGCGCACGAGGATATCGGGCGCATCGCCGAACTCATCAAGCGCGTCGCCCGGAACCGAACCGTATTGATGGTCGAGCACAATATGAACGTCGTCGCCGACCTGACCGACCGGATCACCGTGCTGCAGCGCGGCCAGATCCTGGCCGAGGGTCCCTATGCGGAAGTCTCCCGCGATCCGCGGGTCGTCGAAGCCTATGTCGGAACCGGCCATGCGTGACGATCCCGGCACCGAACTCCTCAAGGTCGAGGACCTGCACGCCTTCTACGGCGAGTCGCACATCCTGCACGGGGTGAACTTCGAGGTCGGCCGCGGCCAGGTCGTCACGCTGCTGGGCCGCAACGGCGTCGGCAAGACGACGACGCTGCGCGCCATCATGGCCATGGTCTCGAAACGCACCGGCTCGATCCGCTTCGAGGGCAACGAGCTGATCAAGCTGCGCTCGAACGACATCGCCAGAAAGGGCGTCGCCTACTGCCCGGAGGAACGCGGCATCTTCGCCAGCCTCAACGTCGAGGAGAACCTGACGCTGCCACCGATCGTGCGCGAAGGCGGCATGTCCCTGGCGGAGATATTCGAGCTCTTCCCGAACCTGAAGGAGCGGCTGCGCAGCCAGGGGACCAAGCTCTCCGGCGGCGAGCAGCAGATGCTGGCGATCGGGCGGATCCTGCGCACCGGCGCCACCCTGCTGCTGCTCGACGAGCCGACCGAGGGGCTCGCCCCGGTCATCGTCCAGAAGATCGGCGAGGCGATCCGCACGCTGAAGGCGCGCGGCTTCACGGTCCTGCTGGTCGAGCAGAATTTCCGCTTCGCCGCGACGGTCGCCGACCGGCACTACGTCATGGAGGACGGCCGCGTCATCGACAGCTTCCGCGCCGACGAACTCGAAGCCAACATCGAGAAACTGCACGATTACCTGGGCGTCTGAGGGCGCCCGGTACAAGAGCACGAGCCGGGCCAACCGGCTGGCTGAAGCACTGTAAATCAGGGGAACGGGTATGCGTACGATGGGTCTTATGACCGGCCTGGCCGCCTTCGGGCTGCTTGCCGGTACGGCGAATGCACAACTCTCGGGCGACGTGGTCCGCCTCGGCGTCCTGAACGACCAGTCCGGGCTCTACGCCGACATCGGCGGCCAGGGCTCCGTGACGGCGGCCCGCATGGCGGTCGAGGATTTCGGCGGCACCGTACTCGGCAAGCCGATCGAGATCATCTTCGCCGATCACCAGAACAAGCCCGACGTCGGCTCCAACATCACGCGCCAGTGGATCGACCAGGACGGCGTCGACGTCATCGTCGACGTGCCGACCTCGTCCGTGGCGCTCGCCGTCCAGGCGATCACCAAGGAGAAGGAGCGGATCTTCCTGATGTCGGGTCCGGCCTCCTCGGACCTGACCGGCAAGGCCTGCTCGCCCTTCGGCTTCCAGTGGACCTACGACACCTACGCGCTCGCCAACGGCACCGGCGGCGCCATGGTCAAGCAGGGCGGCGACAGCTGGTTCTTCCTGACCTCGGACTACGCCTTCGGCCACGCCCTGGAGCGCGACACCTCGAACGCGGTCAAGGAAGCGGGCGGCAAGGTGCTCGGCGCGGTCCGGCATCCGCTGAACAACTCCGACTTCTCGTCCTTCCTGCTCCAGGCGCAGGGCTCCGGCGCCAAGGTGATCGGCCTCGCCAACGCCGGCGGCGACACGATCAACTCGATCAAGCAGGCGTCCGAGTTCGGCATCACCCAATCCGGCCAGAGCCTCGCCGGCCTGCTGGTCTTCATCTCCGACGTGCACTCGCTCGGCCTGAAGACGTCGCAGGGCCTGGTGATCACCACGGCCTTCTACTGGGACCAGAACGACGAGACGCGCGCCTTCTCCAAGCGCTTCGCCGAGAAGATGGGCGGCCGCGTGCCGAGCATGACCCAGGCGGGCGTCTACAGCGAGGTGGCCCACTATCTCAAGGCGGTGAAGGCCGCCGGCACCGACGACGCCAAGAAGGTCGCCGACCAGATGCGGTCGATGCCGATCAACGACTTTATGACCAAGGACGGCAAGATCCGCGAGGACGGCCGCATCATCCGGGACATGTATCTGGTCCAGGTGAAGAAGCCGGAGGAGTCGAAGGGCCCCTACGACTACTACAAGATCCTGCGCACCATTCCGGGCGAGCAGGCCTACCGGCCGCTCGACAAGGGCGACTGCCCGCTCGTGAAGAAGTAACCGAAGCCGGCGCAGACCGGATCGGCAACGAAGACCGGGGAGACGTTCCATGAGGAAGGCTTCGACGGCGCTGGCGGGGGGGCTGCTCGCCGCCGCGCTGGCGGCCGGTACACTGACGGCGGGAGCACCGGCGGCGCACGCGCAGATCTCGGACGACGTGATCCGCATCGGCGTGATGAACGACCAGTCCGGACTCTACGCCGACATCACCGGCCAGGGCGAGGTGACGGCGGTCCGGATGGCGGCCGAGGCGATGGGCGGCGCCATCGACGGCAGGAAGATCGAGGTGATCTTCGCCGACAATCAGAACAAGCCGGACATCGGCTCGAACATCGCCCGCCAGTGGTACGACCAGGAGAAGGTCGACCTGATCATCGTCGGCGGCGCGTCGTCGGTGACGCTGGCGGTGCAGGCCGTCGCCCGCGAGAAGGGCCGCATCAACATCGTCTCCGCGGCGGCGGCCTCCGACCACACCAACAAGGCCTGCTCGCCGACCGCGGCGCACTGGACCTACGACACAACGGCGCTCGCCAACGGCACCGGCAAGGCGCTGGTCCAGGAGGGCGGCGACAGCTGGTTCTTCCTGACCGCCGACTACGCCTTCGGCCATGCGCTGGAGCGGGAGACCGGGGAGGCCGTCCGGGCGGGCGGCGGCAAGGTGCTGGGCTCGGTCCGGCATCCGCTCAACACGCCCGACTTCTCCTCGTTTCTCCTCCAGGCCCAAGGGTCCGGGGCCAAGATCATCGGCCTCGCCAATGCCGGCGGCGACACGATCAATTCCATCAAGCAGGCCTCGGAATTCGGCATCGTCCAGGCGGGCCAGCGCCTCGCCGGCCTGCTGGTCTTCATCACCGACGTCCATTCCCTGGGGCTGAAGACGGCGCAGGGGCTGGTGATCACCACCGCCTTCTACTGGGATCAGAACGACGAGACGCGGGCCTGGGCCAAGTCGTTCATGGAGCGCATGAACGGCAAGGCCCCGACGATGGTCCAGGCGGGCTCCGGCAGCGCCGCCCTGCACTATCTGCGCGCCGTGAAGGCGGCGGGCACCGACGACGCCTCGAAGGTCATGGCGCAGATGCGCGCCACGAAGATCAACGACTTCATGACCAAGGACGGGTGGATCCGCGAGGACGGCCGCGTCATGCGCACGATGTACCTGGCCCAGGTGAAGAGCCCGGCCGAATCCACCGGCCCGTTCGACTATTACAAGATCCTGCGCAGCATTCCGGCCGAAGAGGCCTTCCGGTCGCTGGACATCACCGAATGCCCGCATCTGAAGAAATGACGGCGGAAGCAGCACGGCCCGCCCGCCGGAATCCGGCACGGGTCCGACGTCCCCTTGTTTTCATCGGTAGAGCCTCGGCATGACTGAGATCTTCGGAATCAACTCCTTCGCCTTCTACGGGCAGGTCATGCTCGGGCTGATCAACGGCGCCTTCTACGCCATGCTCAGCCTGGGGCTCGCCGTCATCTTCGGCCTGCTGAACGTCATCAACTTCACCCACGGCGCCCAGTACATGATGGGCGCGTTCGCAGCGTGGATGGCGCTCAACTATCTCGGCCTGAACTACTGGTGGGCGCTGATCCTGGCCCCCCTCGTGGTCGGCGCCTTCGGCATGGTCATCGAGCGGCTGCTGCTGCGGCGCCTGTACGATCTCGACCATCTGTACGGCCTGCTGCTCACCTTCGGCCTGGCGCTCGTCATCGAGGGCATCTTCCGCAAGCAGTACGGCGCCTCCGGCCTGCCCTACGCCATTCCGCCGGCCCTCTCCGGCGGCCAGAACCTGGGCTTTATGTTCCTGCCGAACTATCGCGGCTGGGTGGTTGTGGCGTCGCTGGTCGTCTGCCTCGGCACCTGGTTCGTGATCGAACGCACGCGGCTCGGTTCCTATCTGCGCGCCGCGACCGAGAATCCGGGCCTCGTCCAGGCGTTCGGGATCAACGTGCCGCGCATGGTCACGCTGACCTACGGCTTCGGCGTGGCGCTCGCCGCGTTCGCCGGCGTTCTCGCCGCGCCGATCTACCAGGTCAGCCCGCTGATGGGCACGAACCTGATCATCGTCGTCTTCGCCGTCGTCGTGATCGGCGGCATGGGGTCGATCATGGGCGCGATCGTGACCGGTTTCGGACTCGGCGTCGTCGAGGGCCTGACCAAGGTCTTCTACCCCGAAGCCTCGAACACGGTGATCTTCGTCGTGATGGCCATCGTCCTGCTGATCCGGCCCGCCGGGCTGTTCGGCACCGCCCGTTGATCGGAGGATTGCAGTGACCATCAAACGCCTCGGCGTCGCGGCCCTTCTCGTCCTGGCGCTGATCGCCCCCGCCTTCATCTACCCCGTGTTCCTGATGAAGGTCCTCTGCTTCGCCCTGTTCGCGAGCGCCTTCAACCTGCTCCTCGGCTTCGTCGGGCTGCTGTCCTTCGGCCACGCCGCCTTCTTCGGCTCTGCCGCCTACATCACGGCGCATACGGTGAAGGTCTGGGGGTGGAGCCCGGAGATCGGCATCCTCGCCGGCGTGGCGGTCGCCGCGGCGCTGGGCGCCGTCGTCGGCTCCCTCGCCATCCGCCGCCAGGGCATCTACTTCGCCATGATCACCCTGGCGCTGGCGCAGATGGTCTATTTCTTCGCGCTGCAGGCGCCGTTCACCGGCGGCGAGGACGGCATCCAGGGCGTGCCGCGGCGGCCCTTCTTCGGCATCATCGACATCACCGACGACATGACCTTCTACTATGTCGTTCTGGCCATCGTGGTCGCCGGGCTGCTGCTGATCTACCGCACGGTCCATTCGCCGTTCGGCCAGATCCTGAAGGCGATCCGCGAGAACGAGCCGCGCGCCGTTTCGCTCGGCTACGACGTCGACCGCTACAAGCTGCTCGCCTTCGTCATCTCGGCGGCCCTGGTCGGGCTCGCCGGCGGCACCAAGACCCTCGTCTTCCAGCTCGCGTCGCTGACCGACATCCAGTGGCAGATGTCGGGCGAGGCCGTCCTGATGACGCTGATCGGCGGCGTCGGCACGATCTTCGGCCCGCTGGTCGGTGCCGCGGTAGTCGTCTCGATGCAGAACTACCTCGCCCAGACCGGCGAGTGGGTCCTGGTCATCCAGGGCATCGTGTTCGTCGTCGTCGTGCTGGCCTTCCGCCGCGGCATCGTCGGCGAGCTCGCCGCCTGGTCGGCGCGGCGCCGCAAGGCCGCCGACCGGACCGATCCGAAGGCTACCCCCGCCGAAACGGCCAGGGCCTGAGCCAGCGCAGGCCTGCGCTGGTCCAGGGCCGGCGCAGGTCCGCGGCTAGCGCAGGCCCCGGTCAGCGCAGGTCGCGCGACGGAAGATCCAGCCGGAAGGTCGTGCCGCGCGGCCCGGTCTGCACCAGCTGGATCTCGCCGCCGTGGGCGTGCATCACCTCGCGGGCGATCGCCAGCCCCAGGCCGCTGCTGCCGGCCTTGGACGATGTCGCGAAGGGCTGGAAGAGCGACTGCCGCACGTCCTCGGGAATGCCGGGACCGTCGTCGGTCACCGTCAGCGAGGTCCAGCCGTCCCGCGCCCTGGCGCCCACCTCGACCCGCCGGGCACCGCTGTCGAACGCGTTGCGCGCGAGATTGTTGAGGACGCGCAGCAGTTCCTCGCGGTCGCCCATCACCGTCAGGCCGGCGGGAACCCGGTTGATCCAGGAGCCGATGCCGCGGCAGTTCGGCAGCGCGGTGCCGGCATCCGCGACCAGCTCCGCCAGGGCGATGGAAGAGCGGCGCAGCGACGGCGCGCCCGTCCTCGCGAACTCGACGACCCGGCTGGCGAGCCCGACCGCGCGGTCGATCGCGACGAACAGCGTCGGCGTCACGTGGCGCACCTCCGGGTCTTCGCTCTGGCGCAGCCGATCGGACAGCAGCTGCGCCGTCGCCAGGATGTTGCGCAGGTCGTGGTTGATCTTCGCGACCGCCTCGCCCAGGGCCGCCAGCCGCGCCCGCTGGTGCAGGGCGCTGCGCAGGGCCGTCTGCATCGCCGCCAGTTCGGTTTCCGCGACCCCCACCTCGTCCCGGCGGCCGCTCGGTCGGATCACTCGCCCCGCCTCCTCCGGCTTTTCGCGGAACAGCGTCATGGCCCTGGTCAGGCGCGCCATCGGCCGCACCAGCAGCCAGCGCAGGCTGAAGAAGACCAGCACGGCGGTGATCAGCGAGATGACCAGCGAGAGCTGCAGGATGCGGGCGGAATAGGCGAGCATGTCCCGGCGAAGCGGCGCCTCGTCGATCGTCACCGAAACCGTGACGTCCCCCTGGTAGAGCGACTCTCCCCAGACCTGGATCACCCGGTCGTGCCGGTGCAGGAGCGTCGCCAACGCGTCGTGGATCAGCTCCGGCACGGTGCTCTGCTTCAGGTCGAACCAGGCCTCCGGCTCCGGAGCCATCAGCGGACCGAGCATCCAGGTACGCGTGTCGCCGCTCGTCACCTCGATCGAGAAACTGTCCGTATAGGTCAGCAGCCTTTGCTCGAGGTCGGTGCCGATGGCACCCGACGGCGCGGCATCCACGGCCAGTGCCGCAAGGTGCGCGTCCTGCAGGCGGCCCTGGAGCCAGTCCAGGCGGTAGCGCGCGATCGACGGCACGTAGATCAGCACCTCGGCGACCATGACGAAGATCACCGTCAGAAGGAGCAGACGTGCCGACAGGCTGGATCCGAAGCCCGGATGCCTCATCTCGATGCTGAAACTCATCCCCTCGCCCGCCCGGATGGACGGGGCGCGCTTATGCTAGCCGAAGCGGGCGAGCAATCGAACGAGCTTCCGCGTCGCGCATGAAAACAACTTAGGGGCGTAGTAGGCACCGGCGACGCTCTTGCTGGCTTCCGACAGGGTGGGATAGGGCACGATCGCACTTGCGATACTGCCCAGCCTAGCCCGGTCGCGAACCGCCAGCACCCAGGGCAGCAGCAGTTCGCCGGCACCCTCGCCCACGATGGATGCGCCGAGCACGCGTCCCCGACGATCGGTCACCACCTTGATCAGGCCCTCGCCTGCGCGGGCGGTGCGGGCCCGATCGTTCTCGCCGAAGGCGAAGCGCAGGACGGTCGGCGTCCGCCCGGCCGCGTGGATCGCCGCCTCGGTCGTCCCCACATGGGCGAGTTCGGGATCGGTGTAGGTCACCCACGGCACCGCCCGCTCCTCGATCTTCGCAGGCAGGCGGAAGAGCGCGTTGCGCAGCACGATACCGGCGTGATGCGCCGCGACGTGGGTGAACTGCTGGCGCCCGGTGACGTCGCCGACCGCGAAGATCCGCCGGTTGCTGGTGCGCAGCCGCCGGTCCGTCTCGATGCCCTTGGTCGAGACGCGCACCCCCGCCCGGTCCAGCCCCAGGCCGGCGACGACCGCGCGCCGGCCGGCGGCGACCAGTAGATGGCTGCCGGTGACGACCTCCGCGCCGCCCAGCACGACGCGCACCCCCGCCTGCATGTCGCCGGCGGGTCCCGTGGCCGACGACCGTGCCACCTCAGCCACCGCGACGTTCTCGCGGATCTCGATGCCTTCGGCGCGCAGGCGCTCGCGGACGACCGCCACCAGTTCCGGATCGTCCTTCGGCAGGATGCTGCCCTTCTGCAGGATCGTCACCGCCGACCCGAGCCGCCGGTGCGCCTGTGCGAGTTCGACGCCGATCGGACCGCCGCCCAGCACGATCAGATGTTCCGGACGGACGCGGTTCTCGAAGATCGTCTCGTTGGTGAAATGAGGCGTGGCGGCCAAACCCGGTACCGGCGGCATCGCGGGCGCCGATCCGGTCGCGACGACGAAGCGGCGCGCCCGGATGCGGAAGTGCCCGGCCAGCACCTCGTCGGGTCCCGTGAACGCCGCGTGCGCCGTCAGGACCTGGACGCCCAGTCGCTCGAAGCGCTCGATCGAATCGTGCGGCGCGATGCCCTCGATGATGCGGCGGACATGGTCTTGTACAGCCGCGAAATCGACGTCGGGCTCGACGGGCGCGATGCCGAAAGCGCCGGCCCCGCGCATCGTCGCGGCCACGCCGGCCGCGGCGATCAGCGCCTTGGAAGGCACGCAGCCGGTGTTGAGGCAGTCGCCACCCATCCGGTGCCTCTCGATCAGCACGACCGAGGCGCCCATCTGGACGGCGCCGGCCGCCACCACCAACCCGCCCGTGCCGCCGCCGATGATGCACAGGTCCGGCGTAAGGGTGGTGAGGCTCATGGCCATGCTCCGGTCAACGCTGCCGCTGCCGCATCTTGCGATAGATCACCGGGACGAGCGCCAGCACGGCGAGGCCGAGAACCGGCGCCAGGACCGCCGGCCGCAGGATCACGTCCAGGCCCGGCTCCTTCCCGGCCGCGGCCAGCGCACCGAAGCCGTTCCCCACCAGAGCGAAGACGAACGTCCCCGGCACGATGCCGAGCGCCGTCGCGGCGACGAACGTCCTCAGCCGCACCTCGGCGAATGCCGGCGCCAGGTTCACCAGCCAGAACGGAAAGAGCGGAATGAGCCGCAGCACCAGGAGATAGTTGAAGGCGTTCTCCCGGAAGCCCGCGTCCATGCGCCGCAACGCGCTCGCCACGCGCGCCCGCAGACGCGGGCCGGCCACGCGGCCCGCCGCGAGGAAGACCACCGTGGCGCCCGCCGTCGCACCGATGACCGAGAGCAGGGTGCCCCAGACAGGGCCGAACAGCAGACCCGAGGCGACCGTCATGACGGCGCCGAGCGGCAGCGAGAGGGCGGTGATCGCCGCATAGACGGCCAGAAACGACAGCGAGGCGAGCACGGCGCTGTCTTCCACCCAACGACCGAGGCTCTGCCGGTTGCGGGCCAGGGCCTCGAAACTGAGCAGGTCGTCGCCGCCCCACAGGAAGAACAGGCCGGCCAGGATCAGCAGCCCGGCGGCGAGCGCAGTGCGGCGGATCGTCTGCGCCCTTCCGCCGGTCGCCGCCGGAGACGGCTTGCCGTCTTCGCCGAAGCGGCGGTCGGCGCTTGCCGGAGGGCACATGGCGATATTCCGTCGGACTGTTCAAAGGCGTCGGCGCGGTCGGCCTCCATACATGGCGACGTGCGGCGTGGATCGCTTCGCCGGAATGCCCGGAACAGGCGCACGCTCGATCATAGTGCCGTGACCCCGCCCGCGAGATTCGTGATCGAATTACTCTAGGGCCGATGCGCGGGGGACGCACCACTCCCATATGTCGCCCGCGTCGCATCCGGGCGTCTTCGTTCGGGGGCGGCACAGATTGACGTGCGGCAGGTGAACTCCTATACACCTGCGCTCGAAATTCAGGATGATTCCGGGGAGTTCAACGTGAAGCGCACCTACCAGCCGAGCGTTCTCGTGCGCAAGCGGCGGCATGGGTTTCGTGCCCGCATGGCCACCGTCGGCGGCCGTCTGATCATCAAGCGGCGCCGGGCGCAGGGGCGCAAGCGCCTCTCTGCGTAACCACCGACATGGCGGAGCGGCCGTGTCGATCACCAGGCTGAAGCGTCGCGAAGAGTTCCTGCGGGTCGCCGCGGGGCGCCGTAAATGGGCCGCCCCGGGTCTCGTGCTGCAGGTGATGCGGCGCACCGACGGTACGGCCCCGGCGACGGCGGGCGGCGCGCCGCGGGTCGGGTTCACCGTCAGCCGCAAGGTCGGCGGGGCCGTCGAGCGAAACCGCGTCCGCCGACGGCTGCGCTCCGCGGTCGAGCGCGTGTTCGAGGGCCATGCCCAGCCGGGAATCGACTATGTCGTGATCGGGCGCCGCCAGGCACTCGGGCGGACATTTCCCGATCTCGTCGCGGATCTGGAGAAAGCCATGCGCCGTCTCGGCGCTTACGGTCAGCCTGGGTCACCGGCACAGGCGTCAGAGCCTGCGAAGGACGGCGCCCCGTGACGGGCGCCGTCGGGCGTGCCGCGACGACCCTCCTGGCAATCCCGATCCGCGTCTACCGCTACGCCCTCTCGCCCCTGATGCCGATGTCTTGCCGGTTCGTCCCAACCTGTTCCGACTATGCGCTCGATGCGCTGTCGCAGCACGGGCCGGTTCGTGGGATGGCACTGACCATCCGTCGCCTCGCGCGCTGCCACCCATGGGGAGGCCAAGGCCTCGATCCGGTGCCGCCGCATACGCACGATCATTGCGGCCAGCGCTAGCGGCCGACCGAGGACCGTTCCATGGAGCAGCGCAATCTCCTGATCGCCATCGCATTGTCGATCGCGATCTTGCTCGGGTTCCAGTACGTGTACGGTCCCGTGGCACCGCCGCCCGACACGTCGCCGGTTACCCAGCCGGGTGCGCCGCCGGTGCCGGAGGGCGGCATCGCCTCGGCACCCGGTGCGCCGGCCGCCCCCGCCCTGCCCGCGGCACCGACCGTGGTCGACCGTGCCGCGGCGCTGGCCCAGACACCGCGCATCCCGATCCGCTCGGACCGTGTGCACGGCTCGATCTCCCTGAAGGGCGCGCGCCTCGACGACGTGACGCTGCCCGACTATCGGGTGACGGTCGAACCCGACAGCCCCGAGATCGTCATCCTGTCGCCCCCGGGAAGTGCCAATTCCTGGTACGGCGAGTTCGGCTGGGTCGCGACCGGCGGCGTTGCCGTGCCGGACGGCGACACCGTCTGGGAGGCTGACCGCGATACGCTGACACCCGGCCAGCCTGTGACCCTCTCCTGGGATAACGGCGCCGGCCTGCGCTTCACGCGGACCTTCGCCCTCGACCGCGACTACATGTTCACGGTCACCCAGGGCGTCGAGAACACCGGGACCGCGCCGGCGACGCTGCATCCCTACGGCCTCGTCTCGCGCGGCGGAAATCCGCCCACCTCGGGCTTCTTCATCCTGCACGAGGGGCCGATCGGCGTCGTCGACGGCGTCCTGCGCGAGCACAGCTACGAGGATCTGCGCGACGAGACGCGGATCGAGGCGAACGCCACCGGCGGCTGGCTCGGCTTCACCGACAAATACTGGCTGGTCTCGCTCATCCCCGACCAGCAGGCGCCGCTGAAGACCCGCTTCAGCCACGCCATGGTCAACGGCGCCGACAAGTATCAGGCCGACTATCTGCGCAGCCCGGTCACCGTCGCCCCCGGCGAGAGCCAGCAGGTGACCGACCACATGTTCGCCGGCGCCAAGGAGGTCACGCTCATCGACCGCTACGAGGAGCAGCTCGGCGTCGAGCGCTTCGACCGTGCGGTCGACTGGGGCTGGTTCTACTTCCTGACGCGGCCGATCTTCTACGCCCTGCACTGGCTGCACGGCGTGCTCGGCAATTACGGCCTCGCCATCATCGCCCTGACCCTCGGCATCAAGCTCGTCTTCTTCCCGCTGGCCAGCAAGTCCTACAAGGCGATGAGCCAGATGAAGAAGCTGCAGCCCGAGATGGTGAAGCTTCGCGAGCGCTACGGCGACGACAAGCAGAAGATGAACCAGGAGCTGATGGCGCTCTACAAGAAGGAGAAGATCAACCCGGCGGCCGGCTGCCTGCCGATCCTGATCCAGATCCCGGTCTTCTTCTCGCTCTACAAGGTGCTGTTCGTCACCATCGAGCTCCGCCATGCGCCCTTCTACGGCTGGATCCACGACCTCTCGGCGCCCGACCCGACGAACCTCTTCACGCTCTTCGGCCTGATCCCGTGGGCCCCGCCCGACATGCTGCATCTCGGCCTGTGGCCGCTGATCATGGGCGTGACGATGTTCCTGCAGATGAAGCTGAACCCGCAGCCGGCGGACCCGATCCAGGCGAAGGTGTTCATGCTGATGCCGATCTTCTTCACGATCCTGCTGGCCGGCTTCCCGGCGGGGCTCGTGATCTACTGGGCCTGGAACAACACGCTGTCGATCGCCCAGCAGGCGCTGATCATGCACCAGAACGGCGCCTTCGCCGAACGGCGCGCCGCCAAGCAGCAGGTCGTGACCCCAGCCAAGGCAGAAGCCAAGACGCCCGCCAACACGCCGAACGGCGGCAAGGGCAAGACGAAGGGCGGCAAGTGACGGAGGCGGAGGCGCCCTTCCCCGATGCGGCCGCGATCGAGGACGGACGCCTGCTCTTCGCCAAGGAGTGCACCTTCCTCCTCGGCGCCGCCGGCCTCGACCAGCTGCCCGAGGGCGGCATGGTCGAGATCGCCTTCGCCGGCCGCTCCAATGTCGGCAAGTCGAGCCTCGTCAACGCCCTGACCGGCCGCAAGACGCTCGCCCGGACCTCCAACACGCCCGGCCGCACCCAGCAGATCAACTTCTTCGACCTGGGCGGCCGGCTGATGATCGCCGACCTCCCCGGCTACGGCTTCGCCGAGGCGCCGAAGCAGATGGTCGAGAAGTGGACATCGCTGGTGCGCGCCTATCTGCGCGGCCGACCCGCCCTCCGCCGCGTCTGCCTGCTGGTCGACGCGCGCCACGGCATCAAGGCGGGCGACCGGGAGATGATGAAGATGCTCGACGCCGCCGCCGTCGCCTACCAGGTCGTCGTGACCAAGACCGACAAGCTCGGCCCGACCGAGCGGGCGAAACGCGTCGCCGAGATCGCCGCCGAGGCGGCCCGCCACGTCGCCGCCCACCCCGACGTCGTGCCGACCAGCTCGGTCAAGGGCGAAGGCATCGAGATCCTGCGTGCGCACCTTGCGGCGCTGGCGCTTCCCTGACCCTTTGGCTAAGGTCGCCGCGATGTCCACTCCCGCCGCGGATCCCGCGATGTCCACTCCCGAAGAAAACATTCGGAACGCACGCATGCTCGCAGAAGCGTTGCCCTTCATGCAGCGCTATGCCGGCGCGACCCTCGTCGTGAAGTATGGCGGCCACGCCATGGGCGACGAATCGCTCGGCCGCGACTTCGCCCGCGACATCGTCCTGCTCAAGCAGGTCGGCCTGAACCCGATCGTCGTGCACGGCGGCGGGCCGCAGATCGGCCGCATGCTCGACCGGCTTAAGATCCAGAGCGAGTTCGTCGATGGCCTGCGCGTCACCGACACGGCGACGGTCGAGATCGTCGAGATGGTCCTGGCGGGGTCGATCAACAAACAGATCGTCGCCATGATCAACCAGGCGGGCGGCAAGGCCGTGGGTATTTCCGGTAAGGACGCCAACCTGATCCAGGCGCGCAAGCTCACCCGCACCAAGCGGGATCCCGATTCCAACATCGAGAAGGTCCTCGACCTGGGCTTCGTCGGCGATCCCGACCGGATCGACACGACCATCCTCGACGTCTTCAAGCAGTCCTCGGTCATCCCGGTCGTGGCGCCGATCGGCATCGGCGCGGACGGCGAGACTTACAACATCAACGCCGACACCGTGGCCGGCGCCATCGCCGGCGCCGTGTCGGCCGACCGGCTGCTGCTCCTGACCGACGTCGCCGGCGTGAAGGGCAAGGACGGGGACCTGATCGCCTCCATGTCGCGCGCCGAGGCCGAGGCGATGATCGCCGACGGCACCATCAGCGGCGGCATGATCCCCAAGGTCGAGACATGCCTGGACGCGGTGGCCCGCGGCGTCGAGGCCGCGGTCATCCTTGACGGCCGCGTGCCGCACGCGGTCTTGCTGGAGATATTCACCGAGCACGGCGTCGGCACCCTGATCCGGCGCAGCTGACCCGGCCTGGCTGACTGGAGACGGCCGCATGACAGAGCCCAGTATCGTCGTCGGCACCCCGGACGGGCGGCAGCCCGACCTCTCCCACGTCGACACCTGGGTCTTCGACCTCGACAACACGCTCTACAGCCCGGCCGCGTGCGACCTGTTCGTCCACATGGACCGGCGGATGAACCAGTTCATCGCCGAGTATCTGAAGCTCGACGAGGCCCAGGCGGCGCATGTCCGCCAGACCTACTTCAAGTCCTACGGCACCACGCTGCGCGGCCTGATGGAGGTCTACGACGTCCCGCCGGGCGTCTTCCTGGACTATGTCCACGAGCTCGACCTGTCGGAGATGGCGCATGATCCGGCGCTCGACCGCGCCATCGCCCGCCTGCCGGGCCGGAAGCTGATCTTCACCAACGCCACCGAGCGGCACGCCTGCAACGTCCTCGACCGGCTCGGCATCGCGCATCACTTCGAGGGTATCTTCGACGTCGCCGCCGCCGGCTACGTGCCCAAGCCGCAGGTCGAGGCATACGAGGCGTTCGTGAAACGCCACGCCGTCGACCCGGCCACCTCGGTCTTCTTCGAGGACACCGCGCGCAACCTCGCCCCGGCCGCCGCCCTCGGCATGACCACCGTCTGGATCAAGACCGACCGGCCGCACGGCCAGATGGCCGAGGGCGACGACTTCGTCCACCACGTCGTCGACGAACTGTCCGACTGGCTGCATGCCCTGGAATTCGCCGTCGCGGAGGTCGCCGACCGCGCCGCAGGCGGCTGATCCGCCCCTGCGGACCGGTTCATCCCCCAGCGTTACGGACAAATCGCCGCCCGCAGGCTGGCGCCGCCGCAGAACCGATGCTATCACCCTGCACTTTCTTGACGGCAGGCGGATAGGACGGGCGAATGCAGGAAATGCTGCTCAGGCTCGAGGAGAAGCGCGAGCGGGCACGGCTCGGCGGCGGCGAGCGCCGGATCGAGGCGCAGCACAAGCGCGGCAAGCTGACGGCGCGCGAGCGCATCGACGTTCTGCTCGACCCCGGCAGCTTCGAGGAATGGGACATGTTCGTCGAGCATCGCTCGACGGATTTCGGCATGGCCGACCAGAAGGTGCCCGGCGACGGCGTCGTCACCGGCCACGGCACGATCAGCGGCCGCCTCGTCTTCATCTTCAGCCAGGACTTCACGGTCTTCGGCGGCAGCCTGTCCGAGGCGCACGCCGAGAAGATCTGCAAGGTCATGGACCAGGCGATGAAGGTCGGCGCGCCCGTCATCGGCCTGAACGATTCCGGCGGCGCGCGCATCCAGGAAGGCGTGGCCTCGCTCGGCGGCTATGCCGAGGTGTTCCAGCGCAACGTGATGGCCTCCGGCGTCGTGCCGCAGATCTCGGCGATCATGGGCCCCTGCGCCGGCGGTGCCGTGTACTCGCCGGCCATGACGGACTTCATCTTCATGGTGAAGGACACGTCCTACATGTTCGTGACCGGCCCCGACGTGGTGAAGACGGTCACCCACGAGACCGTCACCCACGAGCAGCTGGGCGGCGCCCTCACCCACACGTCCCGGTCCGGCGTCGCCGACCGCGCCTTCGAGGACGACGTCGAGGCGCTGCTGCAGACGCGCCGCTTCGTCGACTTCCTGCCCGCCTCTAACCGCGAGCAGCCGCCGACGCGCGTCTGCACCGATCCGCTCGACCGGGTCGAGATGTCGCTCGACACACTGGTGCCGCCGAACCCGAACAAGCCCTACGACATGAAGGAGCTGATCGCGAAGGTCGTCGACGACGGCGATTTCTTCGAGCTCCAGCCGAACTACGCCGGCAACATCCTGACCGGCTTCGGCCGCGTCGGCGGCTCGACCGTGGGCATCGTCGCCAACCAGCCGATGGTGCTCGCCGGCTGCCTCGACATCGATTCCGCGCGCAAGGCCGGGCGGTTCGTGCGCTTCTGCGACTGCTTCAACATCCCGATCGTCACCTTCGTCGACGTCCCCGGCTTCCTGCCCGGCACCGCGCAAGAATATGGCGGCATCATCAAGCACGGCGCCAAGCTGCTCTTCGCCTATGCCGAGGCGACCGTGCCGAAGATCACCGTCATCACGCGCAAGGCCTATGGCGGCGCCTACGACGTCATGAGTTCGAAGCATCTGCGCGGCGACGTGAACTACGCCTGGCCCCAGGCCGAGATCGCCGTGATGGGCGCCAAGGGTGCCGTCGAGATCATCTTCCGCGAGGACATCGGCGACGCCGGCAAGATCGAGGCGCGCACCAAGGAATATGCCGAACTGTTCGCCAATCCGTTCGTCGCGGCGAGCCGCGGTTATATCGACGACGTGATCCGCCCGCACAGCACGCGGCGCCGGATCGCCAAGTCGCTGGCCATGCTGCGCAACAAGAAGCTGGAGAATCCCTGGAAGAAGCACGACAACATCCCACTGTAGACTGTGCAAGCTGGACTGCGGATCCGCAGGAGGAGCCGGCCGTGCCCCGCGCGATGACCGACCCGGAACTGTACGAAGCGGACTTCTACGCCTGGACGAAAATCCAAGCCGACCGGCTGCGCCGTCTCCAGGCGGAACGCCCGAACCTCGATCTCGACCTCCCCCATCTCGCCGAGGAGGTCGAGGATTTGGGCAAGTCCGAACGGAACGCGCTACGCAGCCACCTCCGCCGGATCATCGAGCACTGCCTGAAGCTGGAATGGTCGCCGGCGACCGATCCGCACGGGTCATGGCGGCGCAGCATCTCAGAGGCGCGGCTCGAAATCGAAGGCCGGATGACGGCGACGCTGCGGCACGACATGATCAACGATCTTCCTCGACTGTACGACGGCGCGCGCGAACTCGCACACGACGCGCTGACGGAGCACGGGGAGATCGAAGCCGCGGCGGCGCTCCCGGCTGCTAATCCGTATTCGCTGGACGATCTGCTGACGCGGGGCTGGTATCCGCGCCGTCGCGCGGGAGGGTCGTGAGCCGATGGCCCTTGCGATGACGGACGCGGAACTCTACGAAGCGGACTTCTACGCCTGGACGCAGGTCCAGGCCGACCGGCTGCGTCGTCTCCAGGCCGAGCGGGCCAACCTCGATCTCGACCTCCCCCATCTCGCTGAGGAGGTCGAGGACTTGGGTAAGGCGGAACGCAATCGGCTGCGCAGCCACCTCCGCCGGATCATCGAGCACTGTCTGAAGCTCGAATGGTCGCGGGCGCAGGAGCCACGACGCTCATGGCGGTTGAGCATCATCGAGGCGCGTATCGAGATATCCGACCACCTGACGGCGACGCTGCGCCGCGACGTTGCAGACGAGTTGCCGCGCCTGCACGAGCAGGCACGGCGGCTCGCGCGGCAAGCCCTGATCGGTAAGGGCGAAGCCGACGCCGCCGCGGCGCTGCCCGCCGACTGCCCCTACACGCTCGACCAGCTGCTCGACGACGACTGGTATCCGACGAACCGCCACGGCGTGCGGGACTGAGCGCGCCCGTGGATCCCGCCCGCCGCCGTCTGAACGGTTTCCTCAATCATCTGATCGGCTACTTCGCCGTGATGATCGTCCTGGTCCCCCTCAACCTCTGGCTGACGCCCGACACCGTCTGGTTCGTCTGGCCGATGGTCGGGTGGGGATCGGTCCTCGCAATACACGTTGCCTATATCATGGGCCTGATCGGGAGGCGTTGAGCCTGCGCATGTTCGACAAGATCCTCATTGCCAACCGCGGCGAGATTGCCGTGCGTATCATGCGGACCGCGAAGCGGCTCGGCATCAAGACGGTGGCGGTCTATTCCGACGCCGACGCGACCGGCCTGCACGTCGAGATGGCGGACGAGGCGGTGGCGATCGGCCCGGCGCCGGCCGCCCAGAGCTATCTCGTCATGGACCGCATCGTCGAGGCGGCGAAGAAGACCGGCGCCCAGGCGGTGCATCCGGGCTTCGGCTTCCTGTCCGAGAACACCAGGTTCGCCCGGCGCCTCGCCGACGAGGGCATCGTCTTCATCGGCCCGACGCCCGAGGCGATCGCCGCCATGGGCGACAAGATCGAGTCGAAGAAGCTCGCCCAGAAGGCCGGCGTCTCCACCGTCCCCGGCTATCTCGGCGAGATCGCCGATCCCGAAGCCGCCGCCAAGGTGGTCGCCGACATCGGGTTCCCGGTGATGATCAAGGCCTCGGCCGGCGGCGGCGGCAAGGGCATGCGCGTCGCCTGGAACGAGAAGGAGCTGATCGAGGGCCTGCGCTCGGCGGCCAGCGAGGCCCGCTCCAGCTTCGGCGACGAGCGCGTCTTCATCGAGAAGTTCGTCGAGGAGCCGCGCCACATCGAGATCCAGGTGCTGGCCGACGCGCACGGCAACGTGATCCATCTCGGCGAGCGCGAATGCTCGATCCAGCGTCGCCACCAGAAGGTCATCGAGGAGGCGCCGAGCCCCTTCCTCGACCCGGAGACGCGCGCCGCGATGGGCGCCCAGGCCGTCGCCCTGGCGAAGGCGGTCGACTACCGATCGGCCGGCACCGTCGAGTTCATCGTCGACAAGAACCGCAACTTCTACTTCCTGGAGATGAACACGCGGCTCCAGGTCGAGCATCCGGTGACCGAGCTGGTGACCGGCCTCGATCTGGTCGAGGAGATGATCCGCGTCGCCGCCGGCGAGAGGCTGCGCATCGGCCAGGACGACGTGAAGCTGAACGGCTGGGCCCTGGAATCCCGGCTCTACGCCGAGGATCCGACGCGTAATTTCGTGCCGTCGATCGGCCGCCTCGCCACCTACCGCGAGCCCGAAGGCGTCGAGGGCGTGCGTGTCGACAGCGGCGTGGTCGAGGGCAGCGAGATCAGCATGTTCTACGACCCGATGATCGCCAAGCTGGTGACGTCGGGCCGCGACCGGAACGAGGCGATCGACCGGATGCGTGCCGCCCTCGACGCCTTCTGCGTCCGGGGCATCTCGCACAACATCGGCTTCCTGAACGACATCGTCGCCTCGGATCGATTCCGCGAGGGCCGTCTCAGCACGCGCTTCATCGAGGACGAGTATGCCGAGGGCTTCGACCCCACCGCCGGCGTCGCCCGGCACGCGACGGACTTCGCCGCCGCCGCCGCCTTCCTGAACTATGTGCGCGTCGGCCGCGAGGCGACGATCAGCGGCCGCCTGCAGGTGGCGGTGGCAGAGCCCGGCGGCGATTGGGTCGTCATGCTGGGACGCGAGCCGCACCCGGTAACGGTGACGCCGGCTGAGGGTGGCATCGATGTCGCGGTCGACGGCCGCACGGTCGCCGTCCGCAGCGCCTGGGAACCGCGCGAGCCGGTTCTCCGGATCGAGGTCGACGGCCGGCCGCTGTTCATGCAGGTCGAATGGGACGGCGCGGTGTGCCGGATGACCCATGCCGGCGCCACCGTCGGGGTGCGCGTCCTGACGCCGCGTCAGGCGGAACTGGCCGCCCTGATGCCGGTGAAGCAGGCCCCCGACCTCTCGAAGTTCCTGCTCTCCCCCATGCCCGGCCTGCTGCTCAGCGTCGAGGTCGAGGAGGGCTGGGAGGTCAAGGCCGGCCAGGAACTCTGCGTCGTCGAGGCGATGAAGATGGAGAACATCCTCCGCGCCGAACGCGACGGGACCGTAAAGACGATCTCTGCCAACCCCGGCGACAGCCTCGCCGCCGACCAAGTGATCATCGAGTTCGACTGACATGAGGGGCCTGTCGGCGCCGCGATGCCGATGACGTGATCGGCGCCCGGCGGCTCCGGTGACCTTTGTCACTTGATGCCGGGCCGCCGGGCGGAGGAGCCTGGAAGCGGGTTTTCCACTGGCGACGCGGGGAGACGCAGCGTGCTGGCGAAGCTGCCCGCAGACGAGTTTCCGCATGTGCAGGATGAGGTGATCCGGCACGTGATCGCGCTGTGGCTCGGGTGGCGCGGCGACCGGCGCATGCCGGCCCGTACCGACATCGATCCCGTGGCGCTCGACAGTGCGCTGCCGATCCTGTGGCTCTGCGACTACGAGGCGGACACGGGCCGCTTCCGCTGCCGCCTCGCAGGCGATAAGATCGTGGCGCTCTATGACGGCCCCATGATCGGCCGCTATGTCGAGGACATCATCGGGTCGGGCCGGGTCAGCGAAGTCGTGAACCGCTACAAGCGCGTGGTGGAAGAACCGGCGATCGGCCATGCGGCGGGACGCATCTACCTGCACAAGGACCGACGCCTCGTCGGCGAGCGCATCCTCCTGCCGCTCGCCGCGGACGGCCGCACGCCCGACGGCGTTCTCGGCGCCACCTCGTTTCGCTGGCCCACCGGCATCCCGGTCAGCGAGGCACGCGGCGAACTGCACCGCCTGACCTTCACCCCGGTCTGACGGCCGGACCATTCGCCGTTCCGGCCGCCCGCTGTCTTTGGACGTGCGGCGGCCCTATATCCATGATGAATATCAAAAGATACTAGCCCCCCCCCCC